>Ga0065711_1028651_pt1 | contig 39981 bp, 28 predicted proteins | sample Hoacrofraction12_FD_59098 | JGI IMG/M metagenome (GOLD analysis project Ga0065711, IMG submission 59098) | Hoatzin crop microbial communities from Cojedes, Venezuela - Epithelial fraction 12 v2 (version 2) | ecosystem: Host-associated > Birds > Digestive system > Esophagus > Crop | place... | reverse complement strand
TGAATGGCAGCACAGCCTGCTGGTGTATCCACCACACCTCCCAGTTTGGTGTCATCAGCAAACTTGCTGAGGGTACATTCTAACTCTTCATCCAGGTCGTTGATGAAGAAGTTAAAGAAGTACAGCGTCTGTACTGAGTAGCACTCTTACTGAGTTTTGAGAGAAGTGGGGATACCTGTTCCCATATTTTATTTTGAAAATCCCACTTTTTACTCTCCCAAGAAAGGTTTAAATCCTAGGAAACAAAATACACAACAATTACACTGCAAATTGGAACGCTTTCATTTGTATTTATTTAACTCATTCATGGTTTTGTCACTTACGAGACATGTCTTTCAAAATACATGTGCAAGTCCCAATTTCATCTTCAAAGATGACAGCTTTCTTATAAATAAAACTTAGAGCTAACACGTGAATTTCCTTAGTATCAATACATTACCATACAGCCCACATGCTTCGCAGGTGTCGCTGGCAAATTTCTGAGAGCAGAGAAGACTAAAACCGTATAAATCTTTCCATCTGAAGGTACGTTCGTGTGTCAAAGCCAGTATTTCACGACAATAAACTTGATGAACGAATAATTGCAAATCGAGTCCCCGTGTCTGCTTTCCTCTCGCTGGTGGCTCCTGTTGCTCGTGGGCACATCCCTGCACGGGCACGTCCGCGTCTTCCGGCGCCTCGTGGGGATCGTGTCTGCCGTTGGCCAAGCCCCTAGTCTGGGTGGCATCAAAGGGAGTTCAGTGCCGCTTGAGAATTCTTCGAATTCACACTATTTGCAGTAATTGTGTCGTCATGCGCCGTGTTTTGGCGTTGTGGAAAGATGGGTGAGAGGGGGAAGAAGAGCCGTAGAGAAGACAGCTTATGTTTAGACAAAAATATCATGCTAATCAGCACAGATGGGATGAGAAATACAGAAAAAGTACATGATAGTTTAATAGGTTTTTGGCAAAACGTATTGGCTTTTTTTTCCCTCCTTTGAATATACCTGTCTGTGGCTATAGCTTTTCTGTGACAAAGATCTGAGTGATTGTTTTATATTAACATGTTTGAAGCTAACCATCATGAGCTTAGTTTTTATCTCTCTAGATACTGGTACAGAAGTCTTCCAAATACAATGCTTCATTTTTCTTTCGTTCTTTGTGTTTGGATGGCAAGCTGTGGAACATATTTTTGCACAGTATGAAGCATCTTGGCAGACTTCTTAGGCCAAGTATTGGTAGTTTTAGAGTTATCTTTGGATCTGTCAGAAGTGCTAATAGGCTTTGTTGAGCTTCTTTAAGTTTTGAAATCATATTTGCTTTTTGCTTTTCTGCACTTTTTTATTTAACGATGATTAAGATTGCACTTGAATTCATGACTAATCTAATTTTGCTCCCCCATGTGCTTTTTGTAGAAGACTGTCTTTATCATATAGCAACCCGTTCATGTCTGTAAGAAGCTATTTGGTAACAAATTCCCTAATTCAGCATTTTTGGGTGTATTACGTTTTCCTCCACCACCACCCCATCGCCTCCCTTTTTTTAAATTTCTGTGTTTTTAGAAGTGGAAATATCCTCTACGAACAAAAATCCTGTTTAGTTTTCTTTGCACTGTAAAAGCCTCGCATAACATAATGCAGTTTGATCAAGTTACCTGCATGGTGGCTTTCTAGTTTTGATAGTAAAGATGGTAGGATCACATTCTGCTGCTTATTAGAAGACATATTAATTATTTAGTAAATGATGCATGATTCACGCCTCTACAGCATGCGCAGGGCAGTCATGTTGGTGATGATGTGGATAACGTGGCTGGCTGACGGGGTGATGGGGGGGGAAGTGGCCGTAGCCTCTTGTGCAGCTTGCTCTGTTTTCCTTTCTGGATTTCAGTTATTTACAATCATTTTTACGTAAGTACTTTTTAATATTCTGAGCAGCAAAGGCAAGGAAGAAACCCGTGCTGCCTAGGAAGTTTGTATGTGAAGTTTCGGCGGTGTTACTTGCTTGTGTCTTGGTCTTTCTGTCTACGCTTGAAGGCAGATTGCAAATGTGCTTTGCTCACAATATTCTCTACTGCAGTCAGTTTTCTTTATGCTATACAAACGTACCGATCACTGAAGTAAAACTGGCTGTTTGAATCCTGCCTCTTCCCCAGAGCTGGGCATCCACTGGAATTTTTGGAGCAAGAGCGTTCTCCGTCTCCTTCCTCGGTTTCCCCAGCCCCGCAGAGGTGCTGCCGTCCTCCGCCGAGGGCAGCCGGGTGTCTGAGGGCGCGGAGGGTGCCGCTCGGGCGGCCACTCTGCCTGGCCTTAGCTTCTGTCTTCAGCGCCCATCGGTATTCCCAGCTGTCAGAGTTGTTCTAGCATAGACTGGGCTTACGTTTGAATTTGTCATACTAGAAATGTCGTCTAAGAGAGCTGGTTTTATGGTCGGGTTTGTGATTGTTTTTTTTTGTACTTTATCAGGCAGCTTTGAAGTTTCCATAAAAGTGACAGAACATATTTTTTCTCAGAAGTATCTTGTATTTAAGAAGCTGTATGTGAAACATCATCAATTTTATTGTTCCAAGACCTAGCTCCCAAAAAGTTAGGGGAAAGATATTGCAATTAAGAAGTACCCTGACATGAGATGACATACTGCTTTCTTTCGTTAAGCCACATACTGGATGTAGCGTAATAGGAGGATGAAATTTGGGTTGGTGGGGTTTTTTTTGTTAAGGACACTTTTTTATGTAATATCATTAATCAAAAGCTATTTTCTGTCTTCCCAGAGAAATCTGACAGAGTATTTTGTAGCAGTTGATGTCAACAACATGCTGCATCTCTACGCCAGTATGCTGTATGAACGCCGCATCCTCATTTGCTGCAGTAAGCTGAGCACTGTAAGCGAAATGCAGAATAATTTCTTCTGTTCACAGTACCTTGTGTGAAATGACAGTGGTATGTAGGAAATGATCTGATGGTCTCCAGGTCCCCCTTCCACCCTCAGCTATGCAGCCTCAACTCAGTTCTGTGGTTCTGTGTGATGCTTTTACTGAACTTCTGTCGGTCTCTGATGTTCAAATGAAAAAGTGTTTTTGGACACAGGAATTCTGGGGGTTGTTTGGTACATAAATGTACAAACATTTATGCCGTACTGAAGTTCCTTTTTCATAATTTACTTGACAGGAGAAAAAAAAATAGATAAATGGTATTGTGAAATGGATGTTCCTGTGACCTTCTCTGGATGGACCAAAGGGGTGGGCTAAAATACATTGACAATCCACATTTTTGCATTTTTTTTTTATTAGGTGTAGTCTTAATGCTACTTAGGCTCCCTTGAGGGTCGGAGAGATGAAAGCTACTGAAAACTCTAGAGTACTCTCTTCTAAACGCGGCTGGACATCAAAACAAGCACACGGCTTGATTAGTTCAGAGTTTTGTGTCGTGCATTTCAAGGTTTATCTGTCAATAAGATTGTGATTTTCTTTAGAAAAGGAAATGTTAAGTTTTCATTCTGTTTGCTCTGTAAATGGGTATTGATTACTTTCCTTTATGGATGACGAGCATAAGATGGTTTAACTCATTTTGCTTTCTAGCGCTATGGACTAAGTACTTGAGCAATCCCTTCTAAAATACAAGCTTCCATTTCCATTTTGTGTGGTATTAACCAGTCTCGTACTGGGCAACCGTGACCTACTTCGTGTTTGAGATTAGAACTGCTGCGTGGAATGGAGAGTGCTGTGGAAGGCTGAGCTATCTGCGTGCAGTCGTGTAAGAGTGGTCTGTCGATACCGGGCAGAAACACGGAGGAGAGTAAGAGTTCATACTTAGACTGTTACAGTATCGTTGAAAAGCAACTGAAACTAGGAGAGTTAGAATAATCTCTGGGACCTGTTAATAATCATTAAATATTTACAATCAATCCCACATTAAGCTGAAAGAATGTAAGTATCATAAAGTTTAGTATCATAGAGAACTTTTAAAATCCTGACTTTTGTATCTACCAACTGTTCTATGTCCTCCCTACTAGAATAAACAAAAATCCCCCAGGCCTGGTAATTGAATAAAATGAAGAAAAGAGGTGTTCATTTCAGAAACCTAAAGAATGAAAAGAATAGTGAATTATCAGAGAGGAGGAAAGGAGAGAACAGTTATCCAAAGCATTTCAAAAGTTGTGTGGTTGGTGGGTTTAATCTCCCTTTGTGACAGAGCCTGGGAAGAAGAGTTACTCACCTGTCACTGTGCCTGCCTTAATGAGCCGTTTCACAAGCAGGGTGGCGTTTTCGTTCCTATCTTTCTGCTATTCCTCTTCCTTTTGCCTCTGTCCAAGATAAAAGCGTGTCTGGTTCTTCGCTGGGGAGGGGTATTCATTCTGTGTGTTCTTATCTTACAACTTTATATATAAACTGCTCCAAGACTGGAGTGACAGTGGAAGACAGGTTTGAAGTGTTGGGCCGGCGCCAGCGATGCCTTGCCTGCGCGCTCTGCTCGGCGTGTTCCAGCCCTAGGAACAAGCTGCATTATTTTATTTCAAACTGTGCTCAGCGGAAGCCAAGACCTTGTAACTGGAAACGTACCAAACTGAGAATTCTCAAAGTAAAGTGAGGGTGGTGCGCTGGTGAGGGGGATTGCTTTCTTTGTTTTTATTTTTTAGTTTTTCAACAAAAAAGTGGAAGCAATGTATTTGCAGTTAATTTCTTTTAACTTTGAGAGACATGGCATACTTCATACTTTAGGTTTGAATTTAATATCAGGTGAGAGAGGGAAAATTAAGCACTTCTGGATATAAAATCTTCTGTGGTGGAATTAATTCTGTGCCATAATTCATCATATGGAATTTAAATTTTGATTTGAAATATCCTTAATATAGTCAAGTTGAATAAGATTTAGAGGTAACTGAATGAGGTTGGGTTTATTAGCCATTTTATAAACCATGTGTACTGAACCTATGGAAGAATTATTGCTGTTTCTTGGATTTATTTTTTTCCCCTACAAAAGGAAACTCAAATAATTTCTCAAAACATTACAAATTCTTTATGTATTCTGTGATCTAACTACTTACGAAAAGCCAGATATGAACCAAAATGCATAAAAACCCCTGTGCTTGACAGAAGACCACGTGCTGCTGGGAGCATGGAAGGAGCTCTCCCTTCATCCGGCGCACTCTCTTCCATCAGAACGTGCTCGCGCAGCCCTGCCTCAGCGAGGCGCGGCAGCAGGTTGTCTCTCCCGGGGAGAAGGTGGCTCACATGAGGCCTGCTGGCTCTTAAAAGACTTAAACTTGTGAGTTTCTGTGATGCTTCCATTGGGCTCCATTACAATGAGGTGAATTTCTTTACGTAGTTTTTCTGTTGTTTTTTGAGTGTTAGTACAAAGCAAAAAATACTCTTCTGACATGGATACACTTTTGTTCCTGGGAGCTGAGAGCTTGCCATGTCACTTCTTCCATGTCACAGCAAGCTCTGATGCCCAACCTCTTATTCCCTGGTTGGCTCCTGAGACGCCTCAGGCTCTGCGGGTGAGGAAACGGTGGGCCCTAGGAGAGACAACACTTCGTTAATACCGTTCGCCGAACGCCCTGGTGATGCAGCGTAGCCAGGAGCTCGCGCAGTTCTTGTTCTCCAGCAGTCTCACAGCCACCGTTGGAAATGTGCAAGCTCTTCCGTCCCCAGAGCCCGCCTGCTGTCCTTGTAACCTGCCAGTGTAGGTCCTGACCTTCACACGCAGCCTTTGCAGCAGCCCTGCTTTCACTGCTGAATTCTTCTGCAGCTCAGGCTTAGGCTTTCCGCTTTGTTTTTAGCCCTGAGTAATGCGGAAAAATGATCTCACAAACACGCAGAAGGCGGTCGTTTTTTCCAGTGTGCGTTGCACGTTCGTAGCCCTGCGCTGCGCCTGTAACGCGGCGCGGTGTGCGTGCATCGGCAGGGAGCCAGCGAGATGCGCTGGGAATGGCCCGTTCAGCATCCGCTGGCAAATGCTGTGTGTATGGCAAAATCCCGTTGATTTCATTTGCTCAAATAAGGCTTTTAGAGTATTAAATGTAAAACTGCGAAAGGTGAATTAGTGAGCCGGCGTCTTTCTTACACAGCTGTCTCTTTACATTCTGTAGCAACAGCTGCAGGAGGCTGCGGCCGTGGAACTCATCTTATTCCAAAATGCTGGATTCCCATAGTTTTGACGGTTGGGCATTTCTCAGGCAGCCTTATTATTAAGCGCTTGTTTTCTGCGCGGCAATCACTAATCAGGTGAGGTCTCCAGCAAATACGCGATTTCTTTTTTATGAGCCCTTATCTTGGCAGAGTTGAAGGACAGTACTGGTGCTTACCCATGGTAGTGTGGTATTTGAATTCACGCCAGATAGCAAGGTGGGAGTACAGCTCAAAAATAAGTGACAGGTTATGCTCAGATGTCTGCAGTGTTGAGCATTATGCCTGTTTAATCTTTTCTTGCTGAGTTTTAAAACCAATGGGAGGGGGGCTTGGAAGGGGCCTCCTTGGAGTACTGAGTTCACTCCTCTGCAGCAGCAGCCAAGTTATAGAATAATGCCAGGAAATAATCCATTTGATCCTCATAGAAGCAATTTTTAAGTAGGAATTCAAATTTTAAACAGCGTTTTTTTCCAGACATATTTTTGACTTGGAGAACAGAAACAGAAAACGTAAAGGATGAAGGAATATAGAGGAAAACCTGCAGTGGGAAAGGATGCTCTTTTTTTCCACTGCATGCTTTGGAACCAGGCTATGCCTTTCATCTAATCTGTGGGAGAGGAGCAGCTTCTCCAGTACAAACAATAGAAAGAGAAGTTGAAATATAATGGAGCAGGGATAAATCTTTACTGTTTTTTGAGTCATAAATATAGAATAAATTCAAGATTTTGTAGGTTCTAACTTTTGCTTTAAGTAGTATCCTAACATACAAGTAATTCCATCCCATATGGGCCACAGAATGATGTTCACCTGCTAACAAAGAGCTTTCTTACTGAGAAGGACTGAACAGGCATCTGCTCAGACCCTTGCTGTACCCTGTCTGCTTCCAAAGATGCCATGTCCTGAGGACAGTGGTTCAAATCTAGTTTAAATTCTTGCGTGTTCTCACTTATGGAAACACGTTATCAGCACTGGGATGCTTTTGAGCTTTGTGGACTCTCGTGTTGTGACACTTGCCAAATCAAGCAGTGCTAAGGAGAGCAGTGACTGTGTAGCTTTTGTGGGAAGAGTAAATATGACCTTTGCAAAAGAAATCCATGCCCCGAATCTTAAAAATCTTTAAAAATTTGGGTAGGATTGAACAACGTTGAATTCTTCAAAGCTATTGAAGAAGTTTTTGTGGCAGAGGAGAGTTTGATCCTCTTGAGGGTAAACAACTGTCGAAAACGTTGAGGGGAAAAAGGGTGAGAAAAATTACCAGTTTCCTAATCCTGGAAGTCGCTGAGCAGTCCAGCAGTGCTCTGTTCTGGAACTTGTTCAATATCCTCACAAAAACCAGTTTTATAAAAGGGGGGAAAATGTTGTGGCAGTCATTTTATTGCATAGCATGGATAAATATAATGCTTATGAGAGAAAACACTTCTAACCATGGAAGCAGTCAGTCTGAGTAACTGAAGTAATTATTAGCACTCAGAGATACGGGATTTTTTTTAAAAAGAGAGAGACATCGATCTATGAAAATGCCAGCTTATTACTCAGTTGAAGGCTTAGAAGCCAAGAAATTATTATGAAGGGAGAACAAAAAAGAGGGCATAATGCCACTAGATGTGTTCATGGCTTGCCCACATTGTGAATATTGCGTGAGATCTTATCTAGTCCAAATAAAAAGTGGTAAACCAGTCAAAAGTACAGAGAAGGGTAGCGAGAACAAGTGAATGTACAAAAGAATCTCTCGATTAGGGGAAGTGGAGTAGACCAGACCTCTTCACTCCGCCTGGTAAAGATACTGAGGCGGCAGGGAACTTGATAGAGATGTAGAAAATGATGTGTGGCCCTTAGAGGAGAAGTAGGAGAGGATTTTTTGAGCATTTTGCGACAATAAATAAAAACTCAGAGCATCCATTAGAACTGTGAGGGAATAGGCTCAAAATGAAGAGACAAGGCAGGACTTCTCAATGTGTTTGATTCATCGGCACATGTGAGCTGCAGGCTGGTGGGGACGGAGAAAATGGAAAATACCAATTTTATTGATGACTGTGTTGATCAGTGGTCTTAGTAATTAGTGTTGACCACTGTTGGACAGAATCCTGGGAGACAAGGGATTTTTGGTGTGGCTTACTAGGCTGTTCTTTTTGTTAGGTTTTCCTAGATGAGGTGATAGGGATGATTGGAACTCAAGAACACTATTAAACAGATTATTCCTATAATAATTCCTATAATATTCCTATAGTGTGTTAGCCACACTAACAGTATCTCTCCACTACGTACAAGGTATAGCTTAAAATTCTGGCTTTTTGACTTGAGGAGCTTTACGTCTGAAATTTTCTTCATTAAAGTTCTGTATGGGTTTACACTTGGCACACTGGATCTTAGGTTCTGAATGATTTTTAAAAGTCTGTATCTATTTTGAGCTGTGGATTGCAAAATATATTTCGGTTCATCTTTATAGTCACTTTTCTGCTTTTGAAAAACACCTGCTTGTGAAGCTCATGCCTCACCATGGTTCTTATCTGAACCGCAATAATTCTTCCAAAAAATCCTTGTTCCTTGGTCCATTCTCATTGCTTATCCAGATCTGTATTGTTCAGAGGCTTAAAAATAACACATAAAGTGTGTGCCTGTCTTCAATCTTCTTGCCTAATGACCTGCATTTTAATCAGAAATCCAGGTTCTGTTACTTACAGAAATTGCCTTGGAATTGAGTAAAGGCTTTGGCATTGAACAGAAGCCAAACTGCGTCCCGAGCTGTAGCTGATTTTCCCTGACACGGAGCCTTAAGAGACTGTGTTAGCTCACCTAGACCATCTTCTTTACCCGTTGTGGGTTCCCTGTGAAGTGGTATATAGTTCAGTAGTCTGTCTTAGTGGAAATTAATAATAATGAGGGTTATCTACTTTTTTTTTTTTGGGTTACACTACATCTAGCTGAATTAGGATTAATGTCGTGATTTGTCTTTTCTTGGTTTCATCTCGCACAACTTCTGGCCACCACAAGGACCTCAGTCCTTTAGAATTTGTCTTTCTGGTATTTGTAAGCAGTGTTCCTTCTCCCTCCTTGCTATTGTCCAGACGAGCATTAGATGCTTGATTTCATCGTGCCTTCAATTACGTGCTAGGCTTTTGTTGAGTATTGTTCTCAAAATGTGTCTTGCAAGCGGAACACGTTGTGGTACTCGTGCTGGGCATCATTTGAGATTAAAAGACACTCTGAAGTGCAAAACACTGTCAGGGTGGATGCGATTGCCTGTCACCTCTTAGTCTTTTCCTTGTATGTGTCTGTCTGTAGGAGTGTTCTGATTTGTGTATTTATTTTCTGTTTTCCCAAGTGTGTGTGTGTTCACATCCTCTTCTAGGTTTTGCCAAGATCTCCTTATTAAGGATTACCACCTTCTCCATTTTAATATCCTTAGTGAATGTGGCAAATATCCTGCTTATCTTATTCTCCAAATTATTAATTATAGCTTGAAATAGGATTGATAGACATAATTTCCTCCAAAGCTCTGCGAGGATTCTCCCCATGGCTTGGCTGGCACGTGTATTTGCTATTTGTGATCTTTTTCATTCAGTACCTGCCAACATCAAAACTATTCTGGATGAGTTTTTAAAAATATAACCAAGAAATTCAGTGTATCAAACAATTTGGAGGGCAATTAGATAAAAATCCCTTTTAAATAATAAAAATCTAGACACCGAGTTTAGTATGATATATTCTTAAGAAACATGTACCACTTACATTGTATCTTCCCAAGCTCAAATAGTTTTTTAGTTTGTATTGTAATTTCAGTGCAGTTTTATGATATTTCATGGATGGTAATGACCAGGAGTGGGGGATTTGCCTTTACTATTTTTTAGTTCCATTTGTGTTTTCATTTCTGTGTTGCTGTTGCTTTATGGAACACTGGGTGTTCTTTGCAGGTTTTGTTTGTTGAATGAATCATGTTCGCAGCTGTTTACGAAGTCGGGCGACTGACAACCACCATAAACCAGTCATGCTTCACCTACCAATACCCTCGTTTTTAACGAGAGTGCTGTATATTTTGTAATAAAGCGTGTTGATATGAAAGCAGAATTGATTCTTTACTTTTTTTCTTCTAACCTTGCCTTTTTAAGCTTGGGTTTTGTCTTATTTATGATCCTGTTTTAATGTGTTTTTCAGTTAACTGCCTGCATTCATGGGTCTGCAGCTATGCTCTACCCGATGTTCTGGCAGCACGTTTACATTCCTGTTCTGCCCCCACATCTATTGGACTACTGTTGGTAAGGCTATATATATGTCTGTATGTATATATATTATATGGATGTGTAAATATCACTTAGATTCGCAACAGTTTTCACATTTCTGTATAGTAAGGCTTAAGTCCTCTTATGATGCAACTGTTACTCTAAAAAGCTATAGGCATATTAAGGAAGCAACCAATGTGGTAAGTACAACAATTTATTTTCATGGCGAGATACAAGTGTCGATCAGTCTGTTGAAATACTTTAATGTGAGTGGTTACTATGGAATGCTGCAACTTAGATAGATATTGTGTAATTAAAATCTGTTTTTGGCATATCTATGTTAAATGTTAAAATCTGAATTAGGCCTCCAGCAGTAAAAGATACAGTGGAGAAGATACTCTCATTTTTCTGCTTTCTTGAACTTCTCTTGGGCGTGGGGGAAGGGAAAGCTATTCATTTTCTTGTGGTGATCTTTTATGATCAGCGTGTGCTTAGAACATGGCATTTACCTTATTTAGGGCAATGAATAGAAAACTTTCAAAAACTTACCCATTATGATGTGAGAAATTTTGGCACAGCCCATGAGCAACCTCCTATAATGTCAGAGCTGCCCTGTTTCGACCAGGAGCTGGGACTGTTGCCCTCCTGAGGGTCCTTCCAACCTGTTCCATGCTTCCACACTGTCCAGGTGGCCTGAGGAGCCTCCTTGTTCGCCGCGGGGGTCTCCCGATGAGCATGTCGTTAGGTGTGTGGGCTTAAAAGTTCAGAGGCCTTTGTACAGTGCCCCTCAAAGAGCCTCTCAGTTTTTACTTTCTTTTCTAGTGCGAAGTCAAACATTTCACCTAATCAGCCGTAACATCATCTCCCCCGTTCGCTGTGCGCAGGAATGGTGGATGAGCGCTCGGAGTAATTCACAAAGAGGAAGTTCGAGATGCTACTACTTCTAGTTACTCAGCTGTTAGTTACTGCTTCCCATGCTCAGTTTGTGTGACTTGCCCTTTTTTTGAATCCCCTCTGTCTACAGAGCAGGGAGATGAAGTCTGCCCAGAAAGGGCGGCCTGACCTTAGGCTGCCTAGAGAAGTTAAACTTTCAAGCCCTGTTAGAGGGTTAATGGAATGGTTGCCTGGACATGCAGGGGTGGAATTAGTAAGGCCAAAGCTTGGCTGGAGTTAAACCGAGGGATGCAAAGGGTAACGAGAGGCTTCTACAGGCTTGGAAGGAAAAGGAAAGCACAAGGACGGCGTGGGCCTGCTGCTGCGTGGTCACACAGGAGAAGGGTGCAGACGAGGCTGAGGGACACGGTGCCTTTGTCCTCACTGGCCAGGTCTGCTGGCTGGCCCACCAGGTCTCCCGGGGCAGCAGAGTCGGGGGCTTCGTGCGCTTTCGGGGATGGCTTGAACACCTAGAGACAGCCTCCCTCTGCCGCCTTGCATTTTAAAAAGTCCTTCTCGGGGGGGGGCAAACAAACTTACTGTGTCCTACAGTACCATATTTTAAGTGTGGCTCTTGGTGTGGAGGTTGGCTGGGTTTTTGTAAGAGTGATAGTGTTCTGTGTGGCATTTTCGCCGCGTTTAAACAAGAGTAAGGAACCAGCCAGGATAACCAGCATTTTTAAGGGAAGTGCTAGGAACTGAAACATGCAGATTTAAAGAAGCTTGCTGCTCTGGAGATGATTTAAATGTTAAGTATGTGCCTCTGTCGAGGATACACGGAATGGAATCTAAAAACTATTATCTCCGGTAGAAATGAACCTTCACTTCAGTCCCTGCGCAGGAAGGGCAGATCCCAGTCATTTGCGCTGCCAGCAGGTGCCCTTTCTCTGCGTAATGGGCTTCGCACGTGTAATTAACACATGGCGGCCGCCGCTGCCAGCTCTCCCTTCAGGTACTGGCTGCTGGGAGCGCTCGGGACAACGAGGTGGGTCACAAGAGGCTTTTACGCTGGGTTTGAAGATTAGGTATTCATCGACTTTCTGACAAAGACATGTTAAAAGGGGCCAAGTCCAGATCCTGCAGCTGGGAGCAGGAGTGTGCAAAAAGCAAACACTTGGGCAGTGTACCCGAGGAAATAATGACACAAGTCACTGAGCTCTGCTGAATGAATTTTTTCAGGGCGTAACACCCTGTCCATAAAACGAGTGAGCCCGCTAGTGTGTGAAAAGTATGATTTAAAAATGTTTAATTATTAAGCAGATTGTAATTGCGGGCTCACAAATACAACAGCTGATTACCTTAGATGTGAATTTAATTGGAGAGGTAGCTACACACACTGTAATTGTTTGGATAAGTCAATTTAGCAACAATTTTATGTGATGTAAATATATTTCTCAAAATAGTCCATGTATTTTGTAACCACGTGAATTTAGAGACGTCATTTTTGCCTAGGAGAACTGAGAAATCAGCTCTGCTCTCTGCTTTAAGGCAGTATTATTGCTTAGTGGCGTCTGCCTCTTAATGGAAATGGTCTGAGATTACTTAAAATAAGAGTTCAATTTTAATTATTGCCTGGGTTATTTCTTTTGCAAATGTGACATAAGAATTTTAAAGAGCTGAAATGGAAACAAAATTTAAAGTAATGAGAATTCTTCAGTTCTTATGACTACAAATACCATGTTCGTTCAGTTGACTGTGTCCATTTATTGACTGTTCTGTATGATGCTTTTGAATCTTCTCCTGCTCCTTTGAAAATCACAGAGGGGTATATAGACTGCATTGCTCGTGATCTTCGGAAGTTTTTGAAAAAATATATTCCACCTGTGATTATTTGGTTTTAATTGTTGGAGTTGCAGTGGAAACTTTCCATGTAAAGGCAACTTCTAAGACCCCAGCTGGTATACTGACAGCTCCGTGGTTGTGAAATTTGAAATTTCTTGTGTTTCCTGGGGACGGAAGGGGAACAGAACAACTGTTGGATCTTTCCAGAGCTACAAAAAGGTAGAACAGCTCTCTTTGCAGAGAGAAAATGGGTAGGATAACTAACTCTCCTCCTGCTGCTTGAAGATCCTTTTGTCCAGCTTCATGGAACAGGAACATCCGGCTCGGTGTGGAGGGTCCCGGAGCTGTGGAGAGAAGCACGCTGTGCTGCGCGAGGCAGGCAGAGGTGGGGGGCTGGGTGCTGGGAGAAGGGAATGGCCGCTCTGCCACAAACCTGCTCACTATGAATCTGTTCCGCTGATGTTGTCAAAGCTCAAGTTTTTTCTGTGCTATTTTGTCCTTTATTGACATTTTGCACCAAGCACTTTCAAAACGTTGTGGTTTCCGAGTCTTTCAGTTTGGTCTTTGCTATTTTTTTTAACTTATGATGCAGAAAGGGGTAATTGTCTTCCCATTTCCCTCTTGAAAGGATTTTTTTTAAACTTGGTATTTATCTTCACCTGCATTCCTCATTCATGTACGTAACCACGGAACTGAAAATGCCAAAAGCCTGCATCATCGAGATGTTTGGTCTGGATGCCCTGGCTCTTTGTACGAGGGATGCTGAGCCAGCGGTAGAGGTGCAGTACCGTGTACATGCGTCTGGAGTGACCTTGGTCATCTCGTCCCTGTAATTTAGATTAACTGAGGGCAGAGGGGGAATCAAGGGGAGGAGTGCTATCCTTTATTTTTATTTTTAATTAGGTACCATTCTTTGATATATTTTCAGCCCAGGAAAGGATTTTGGGTGGAGGAGACTGGGAAGTAGTGGGAATCCTGTCATTAGAATTCACACGTTAATGCACAATTGCTTGTTCCTTTGAATGCAGAACAACAGAGGAAACAGATGAAGCACGTTGTTTTTTTCTTTTGTTTTGTGTTTTTTTTTTTATAAAAAAAGTACATGCCAGGAAGTGCCCAAAGTACTGGTTAATGAGATACTGCCACCAAGCATCAGTAGCCAAGCACATACAACTACTTAAATTTGGCCAGATCTTGTCCGTCTATTTTGTTGTTGGGAATTTAAACATTTCTTGATGTGAAAGAAACAGTCTATTAATTTTCCTCACTACTTCTTCCAGCTTGTTTTTCATATGGCATAAAAACACTCCCACTGTGTCTGTTTTCTTCCTTTTTGCTCTCAGTGTCTGTGTTTAAAATTAGCCTGTAAGAAAAGCCTGTCTTTGCTGACCTGGTAACACAGCGTAGCGTGTTCTCCAAGTCCCAGAGCATTGTCACTCGGGTTATTCTGCGGGCTTTCACCAGAAGCAACAGTATATTTTCTAGGGTGATTAAAACAGTCTTTTATATTAGATAGACCGCTTAGCAGCCAACATTAATACATTCTGAGAGCCACCTTCTTAGAGCACCCTGGTACAGCTGCTGAACAAACGCTTCTATTGGTGCAGTTTTCCCTTTCTCCGGGAGTTTTTTTAACTCCCTTTCTCCTGATTTCTAAATCTGCATATAGTTCAGTCTGCTGCTTTGAGTAGGTGGAGGGGTAACTGGAGGGTGAGTACTCCTGCTGCTAGGGAAACAATGATTCCCTCCGCGCGAGCCTCTTGGTCGGCATCTCGATTTAGCCTGGCACATCTGTGTGCTCACTAAAAGCTCTTGTAGCTGCTCTTCTGGTTTCTTAGCTGTATGTTTCTCCATCGTTCCAATTTATGCAGTCAGGTTTCTAATTTGCATCAATTACCCCAATAAATTTCAAATTGAATTCTGTTGCATTTCAATGAATCATCTGAAGAGAAATCAGGAGACTACCTTAGAGAGTAAAGTACTACTGGTGTGAAAGAGTTACGCATTAAGTCAGTATTTGTATATCAAGACATGAACTTAGTAAATGTTATCTAATCAATTTTCCTGGAACAACGAAGCAAAATGGTAGAAATCCCCGTGTAGCTGTAAACTATGAAACTTTTTGAGATCCTTGGGTTTTACATTATGTTTTCTCGTGAACTGCAGTATTTTAAGGATTGGTTTTTTTCACTTAAGAGGAAATGTCCCTCTATTTCACCTGCTTCTCTTCCAATTAGTAGTTGCTCATCCCTTGGGAGCATAATTAAGAGGTCTCTAGTTAGCCTAAGGAAACGAATTAAAGAAATTGTAAATATGCAACTGTAATAAATGGGCAATATATAGCCATTAAGTCCACAATATCCATATTCATGCTTATGCATTGCTACTTTAATGATTTGATATTTACCTGTAGAACTCATTTGATTATAAATAACGCTGATTGCATTGGGAACCAGTGTAGCACAAGAGGAGTAATAACCTTTCTCTTTGTTCCAAAAGACTTAGGCAGGTATTTTGTTTAAGCAGCAAATATGCATAGTAGAAATTGATACTTCTTAATTTTGCACTTAATGATATTGGCTGCCATCAAACAACTTTGAGTAGTTGTTAGTTGTGGTTGTAAGAAGCCCCAGGACTGATGAAGTGTCAGGCAGTAGGTACAGACTGGTCTGAAGGGCAGTCTTTAATCTGTCATGGGTCCCAGGAGGATGAAAGGTTCGCAGAGTGTTTCTCCTGGTTATACAAGCTATGTGTCTTACTGAACTTCACTTGAAATTCTCAGAAATACACATCTAACCTGATAAAATATTAAAAACTGCTTGAGCGTTTGCTGTCTCAGGACCTGAATAGCAGTTAGGAAAACCTGTCCTAGTGTGCTGTGAATGGGGAAGAGGAGGTACACAAAGTTGCTTGTACGGGATGGGATTATTTAAGTAGTGGCATATGATTAGCACATGGTAAAGAAAAATGGTGATAAAAGCAGTCTGTGAAGCCTGACATGAACCTTCAACATTTGCTTTTAGGTGTGTTTCCTTTTCAGTCAGATTGATGAGTGATGACAGAAGAGTATAATCTCTCAGATAGATTTTACTGGAAACATTCATGCTCTTTATCAGAATTATATTTTATTGAGGTTATTTATGATGTTTGCTTAGTTAAAATTTTGGGAGTATAAGGCGCTATCATGGTGAATTATCCTTCAAATATCTTTGCTTTTGCTTTGCTGTTCATGTGTCGTTGAACAATAATGTCAGTTCTGACAGACAAAATTAATTTTGATAAATTAGGTGTTCAGATGATTTGATTTTTGTTACCCATGGAGAAAACACTGCAAGGTCCACATTCTGGTGGAGAACAGTAATGGTTATTTTAAAGCAGTTTCGAATAAACAAATTTCACACAAATGCACCTTCGAAACCAAGTGCTCCATGGATGCACCATAGACCTGCTTTTCTCCACGCCCGTCGCCTTTCACACAGACTAAAACCTGCCTTTGTTTTCCTTGATTCTCTGCGGGGATGTTTGCAGATGCCTCCTGTTTGACATTCCTCTTTCGTGTCTTTCAGTTGTTACCAGCAATGGCTTTAGTGGATGAAACTGAGTTAATTTATTTTCATATATTCCCATAATTTGGGAAAATCTTTATTAGTCTTCAGATCTAATTTGTTTCTAAATGGTGAGTGTTTCCTCTGCATCGTGGCCTTTCTTGTTCATCTGTATAGCTCCAGGCGTCTGTGCCCAGGCTCTGACGGTTCAGTGTTCTCCCTCTGACTTCTGTAAGCCAAGCAACCCTTTATACATGCTGGAAAAGTTCTTACAGGAATTATTTTCATATGGTTTTGTCAGCCTTCTTCCTTTATCTTCTGCTTTCCCCATCTTCTCTTCTGCATCAAGATGCTATTCATCTTCCGGAGCCCTTCACAGCAGCGTGCCTGCTCGTCCTTCTGCACACCAGTGCCACGGCCCAGTGCCCCATCATCCCGCTTTTGACCCACGTGTTAAACATTTCTCAAGGAAATACCCAATGTCTTCTTTTGTGCTCTGCCTCGTTCCCTAGTGGAAATCTCCGCAACTATTCGTAAAACTGACATAAATATTTGCAAAACTAGCACATTGTACTTTAAAAAATTACTCCTTCAAAGTTTCTTTTTTCACATCGATCAGCAAAACCAGAGCTATTTTCTCTAGCAGTGGGTATGCTAAACCCACTCTTTGTAGTTCTGTACTGTCCCGTTGTTCCTCCCGCTTTCTCCTGTCGGCCCGAGTGTACGCGCTGGTACAGCCCATTAAAAGCACCTGACTGGAGTCCTTTAATGTTTAGTAAGACAAGTTTAAAGAAATAACAGCTTTCAAAACACTGCTAAAAGTCAGGTTACTACAGCCTTTATGTACCCTGTAATAGTATTATATGCTGTATTGCCTTTACATGTAATGTCTTTCACTAGAAAATTGAAAAGATGATTCACTGTGTCCAAAGCTGATCCATATATCTTAAGCCATATCTTTCCTGTAATTCCGTAAAATTTTACTGGGCATGCGTGTTTTTAAGGGTTTAGGCATTCTTACTATTCTTTTGTTGACAAACTGGAGGATTGAAAGATGGACATGATACCGTTGATTAACTTTTACAGGCTCAGATTTTCCTGTGCCTGGTGACAGGCTCTGCTTTGGGACACGTTAATAAATGGCCGGTTTGCTGGAATACTGCACTCTTCCTGCTTCCTTTCATTACATTCGCCAAGGTTCCACCAGATGAGACATTTGCAGTCCTAAGACTTCCTGCCGAGGTTCAGACTTTGTATTTTTGAGATTGAAGCTGTCGTGTTCATGAAACTACTTAATTAGAAACACATTCATTTCACTGCATGTTGGAGGAGTCTTGAGCAGCGTAGCCAGGCACACGGGGAAGTTGAGCATTTGTGCAGCTGGCAGCTAAACCAATGGTTTATACTTCGAATATAAAATTACTGGGTATTTTCTTGCTCCTGGAATGTGGCCATTGGAAATGAAGAGATGTGGGTGAAAGAGATATTTTATTTGTTTGTCACAAATAAAACATGCAAAATGACAAATAAAAATATTCCTCAGTTGAGCAGCAATCCATATGTAATAAGTGTGTATCATGTTGTATGGTAAAAATTTCTATCCAAAAACTTGGATGTATGTTCTGGTTCTTATCTGTGGAGTTCCAAGGAAGCAGAACCTTCAGGATTTGTACCAAGTTAGTTTTGGATTTACCAGTTGCTCTGGGCTGTCTGCCGTAAGGTGCTGGACCGGGTGAAGCCTGGGCAGGGGCGTTCTTGCCAGCCCCGGCAGTTCAGTGGGCTGCAGCGGGGTGTGACACAGCACGCTTCAGCATGCTGCCAAGGAACTGGTGGGGTTCTTTGAAGCTGTATATGCTTAATGTCTTCAGAAAGAAGAAAAGTGTTTTCGTGTAGAATATCTAATACAGAGGCTGTTTCCATTTCCTAGTACAGCATCCAAGAGAGCAGCAGTTTTAGGTGGTGTATTAGGAAACATGATAAATATTAATATTGCGTATCAGTAAATATATTTTTTAAAAGGTATTCCTCATGAAAATGAGAAGCAGAGTGATTTTTGGTGGTCTGGTGTCTTGCAGTAGTTATTTCAGCACAGTACTTCTGTCACTGAGCAGTAGGCACCAGTTTATAAAAGCAATATGGAAGGTATTTTAATCCAAGCAGTACAGTGACATTTCTCTCTTTTTTCATCTGAAATTGAAAATGAGTTCTTTGAGCTTCTGTATCCAAAATGAAATGAGGCTCTATTTTAAAAGTTGTGTCTGTCTGTGTGCTTTCCGTTTAACAGGCAGTATATGCCATATTTGCAATTAGCAGCTTTGGCATCCTCTTTGATGTGCTCTAATAAGCAGTGCAAATAGAAGCTTTCCCTGATTAGCTGAGTGGGAGTCCTGTAATACGCTTAATATTAGAAATGCTGTATACACTAAGATACAACTTCCATTCAGTATTCTTCCTGTGTTATATAGTCCATCGTGGTGTTTGCTAGCATCATGGAAGAGCAGATGGAAAAGGTCAATCTTTCTCTTAAATGCTGGCATTCAGTTTGGTAACAGGAGTATCGCACCTGTGTCTGAGGCTGCAAATCTGGTCTAGGAGCCTCTTGGCCTATGGAAGTTCTGTGTTCCGAAGGGAGTAGTGGTATCAGTGTATAACCTCGTAACTCTGGAGTTCATCAAAATCTTCAAAAGTAATTTTTATTATTTTCTTTTATAAATGTAAACATTTCAAGATTTCTACTTAGAAATAATTTATTTAAAATGTATCTGGACCCATATTCAAAGGATTAAAAACTTGTAGTATTGGATGATACGTATACATGAAATTAACCACAACACTACAGCAGGATCAATTTTTCTGAAGAATGCTCTTAGAAGAAGTCTGGGTAATTTTTTTGAAAGTTGTAATAACACATTTTGTTTGTTTTCTAAAAAAAGACCCCAGTATTTTAGCTATCTTTAATAGCTATCCTTAGGTACCTGTCTTACTGTAATCACTTAGAAATTCTGATGTCAAGAAAAATTAAAGTCTTGCAGTAGTGAAAGAATATTACATAGTAAAAAAAGTCTTTCAAATATGGGATAAAATTTTGTTCACATGTGGTTTGTTTATATATATATTATTTTTAAATATATATATTATTTATAATACCGGTATCCTGGTATTTTCCTGTAGCTAATTTTATAAGTCAAATGTGTTAATCCAGTGTTACGAGAATGTAAAGCTAGCTTTTTTGCCTCTTTGCAGTGCCCCGATGCCCTACCTCATTGGAATACATTTAAGTTTGATGGAGGTAAGTCTTTCTCACTATTTCTGAAACTATATATAGTTTTATGATTTAGAGCCAAATTCTGCAAGCAAATATACATTCATTCATATGCTTAAAAATGAAATAATCCTGTTAATTTGGGAGTGCTGAGAGAATTGAAGTTAAGCATACGTGGTAATGTTAAATCAAAAGGGAGTCTCATTTAGCACCTTGTGCTCTTTGGGCATGCTCTCTGTTTGCAGTCGGCAGTCGGTGACGAGCTCACGTTGTGTTCCCCTCGCCATCCTGTTGCTTCATTTAATCAGTTTACTGCCTGAGTTTGACTCTGTATTCACAAAGGCAGAGTCGATATTAAACCAAAATGTTGACAGTTACAAGTTCTCTTTTAGGCATTTGCAGACAGATTGTAATTTTTTTAATGCTCAAAAGATGTGAAAAGAAGGAACTTGCTGTTAATGTTAACACAAAGCTGGCAGAAAACCAGCCCTCACAGAAAGCTTCACATATAAACAATTCAGAGTAATTCATGTGACTTTTTAGAAACTCTGAAAGAGGAAATAGCACATTTGCTTGTGCTTCCAGCACTGGCGAAACAGTTGATGACTTTCCTCGAAAGTATCTGGAGGACAACATCAGCTATTAATTGAGATCCCGATGAAAATCCTAGGCCCCTTTCCACAGGAAGTCTGACCAGCGTGTCGGTGCTCGGTGTGGGAAGAGGTATTCCTGCCCGGAAAGCGTCGCCTCTGCAGAGGCTCTTAAACGAGCTGGCATGTGGAACTGGTAGGAGCTGCAAATGCCCTCGGAAGTCGATGGACTGGAGTCTCTGGTTTAGATGCCTGTGTTTGGAAAGCTAGGCTTGGTGTTTAGGATACATCACGTAATGTAATGTGTGTCCCTAGGATATTTGTTCTCATATTGTCCATAAAAATGTGTAATTTCTCTGGAAATATTTATCAAACATCTCTTTCACTAGGGCATGTGTATGGAATAATGATCCTCTTGTCTTTGTGTGTTGAAACTTGGGCTAGCATGCTATGGAACTTCCCCCTTTTTCCATCGGTAATGTGAAGTAATTTTAGAAGTCACTTTTTTCATGAGAAGCTAGATGGAATATGCAGGACCTCTCATTTACTTTTTTTTCCTTACCATCCTGGGTACAGCTGATTATTTTTTTTACGCCCTTTATATCACTAAATAAAGTACAGAATTGCAGTAAAATGTGTTAGGAATAAGCAATTATTTTAAAAGTCAACATGTACATTTGTTTGCACATCATATGCTTATGATAGAGGGGTTTCTGATAGTTCTCCTTGAATACGGCATAGATAGGACTGAAGTAAGATCTGGGAAGAAATAATCTAGCATATATCTTTCATATTGATCAAGAAAATTTCTGGCCCATATCTATACCAGGTGTAATCACTGGCATGCTTGTTATGGTTCCTATCTCTTTGAAAAAGGAGGAGGAGACCTGGCAGAGGATGGGATAATATCTCAGTACAGATACTTGTCAGCTTTCACAAATATTTTTGCTCACAAAAATCTACGTGGCTAGCCTGGCAGCGGGTAAAGAAAAAAAGTTAATAATTACGCCTTGGAGTTGCTTTGCATGATGTCTCACTCCTGCCTTGCTACATAAACTCATTACCTCTTCCTTTGTCTCGGTTTTTCAGATTGCAGGGCTCTGTAGGCCTTCCAAACTCCATCTGTAAAAACTCAAAAAAAGGAGTTGTTCTTGGAGAAGCCAATTTTCATCCATTTTAGTAACTTGTGAAAAAATCTGTTTAGTACTAAATCCAGTATGGCTTTCGAATAGCCGGAGATTCTGGAACGCAGACACACTTTGGCAAAGTATACTTCTTCAAAGTGCCTTATGAAATAAATTAAATAAATAAAACAAACTGTCTTCTCTCCTCCTCTGCTCTTAAGAATAAATTGAATACTTCCAGATAGAAATGCATCTTCCAGCTAACGGTGCTTTTTCCACTGAAAAATAAAATAAAATCACACAGTGGGCTATTGTACCTGTTTGTTGGCAAGTACGGCATCATTTGTCTGTGCCTTGGGCAAAGGAAAGGTGACATTTGTCAAATGAGCCAGACATATACTGGTTTACCTCTTTGCCTGTTTTTGATGCTGCAAGCTTACTCTCTTTGTCTTTTTCCTCATATGTAGGTAGAAAACTGTGTGTTTTATTTGTTAGAAGAACAACTTGGTAGCAACCGCAATTTTTTTCTCATGATCTAGCAGTTGTGTATTTTTAAAAAGACAACGCATTAATTTTTCCATATCAAAATAATTTTATAAACTCCAACTAAAACCTACTGTCATTAATCAGTATTCATTTTTCTTTAAATGCTGAAATTTCAGCAAATAGATCTTTAAAGGTGTTTTGTTAGTGCACACGTTTTCATTTCAGGATAAGGGATTAATTCCCCAGTCTTCTATTCAGGTCAGGACAGGTGGACTCTTTATCTACTGCAGAGCCCCATGGGAGTAATTGCAGTTATATGGAGGCGCACGGTTCTGCTCCAGCAGCTCCCACTGCAGAATTTGTCATTGTTGCGTAAATGTTAGCGGAAGCCTAAACTTGTGCAGAGAAAGCTGTGGCGTAAAGGGGAGGCTGAATTTGGAATGTAAGGAAAAAAAAAATTTCTAGCTTTAGTGTTGTTTCCGTGGGGGTTTGCTGTCCCTAACTTGGAATAGGTCATCTGGAAGAAATAGAGAAGAGATGTTAATGATTTTAAACAAAATACAATCTCTCTCTCACCTCAAGAGATTTTTTTCCAAACCATTGTGTATCTTAAACTTAGTTTGCAGTTTCCCGTGTTACACAGGGTCTCTGTAGAAGGAGCAGTTATTTTAATGGAAAATGACATTTTTTTTCTTATGATTAAAATATCAAGCATATCCATTGATTGTTAAATGTAATTTGCTGTGACTGAAATGTTCTCCAGTGAGATAAGATAATCTCCTGTTAGAGGTCAGAGGGCTCCAGCTGATTTATGGGGGAAACTCTTGGTGGAAAATACAGAGCTGCGGTTTGTGCTCTTATTTTTCAGCTTTTCTATCATCACCTAGTTAGTCATTCTTTATAAGATTTCCATTTAGCAATCCATAAAGTGACTTCAAAGAAGGCTAAAAGTTTATAAGCTGTTGGATAAGCAAGGCTGGAGCTATCACATGAATAATGGAACATGCTTACGGAACTAATTGAATTCATATTAGAGGAAGATAAGTACTTAGTACTGATAAATAATGAGATAGGAAATGAAACTCTATCAGATGAACACGTCCCTTTCATAAGCTGGTTTTATTTTCTACCTGCGTACTGTATGCTGTTTCAGTGTTCAAATGATATTAAATTGACCTTTGTGTTAGAAGTGGTGTCAAACGTGGCTGGCACCCTTCTACATTTTGTCGTAGCCAGCGATTGTTTCGGCAGCTGCTTCTGTAGGAGAGGTTAGGAGTGCGGTGGCGCTGACGGAAGAGGACTGCCCTTGACCTGGCGGCCTGCCTGGTGGGGCTCGGGCACATGTGGGTTTGGTTAACCCATGGGGACAGCTCTGCTGCGCTGGCAGATGCCGAGCTGCTGGCAGTAGGCTCTTCTGTGCCAGGCTTCCAGTCACGCAAGTACAAGAACGCCCACCCTTTTCATGCTTTACTCGGGACACAAAACCAACCCTTAGACTTAATGATTAGAAAAGTATTTCATATACCTTTTTTTAATATTGCAGTCACTCAAGGACTTTTTCTGGGACTTCAGAATTTTGATTCTTGCAAGATTATCCAAAATGAATTTGTGTGTGAAACTTCGCACTGCATTTCTCACAATGATTTTCTAACAGTTTTCCTAAGCGTAAAGGAGAGTTGTGCATATCATAAAACCTATCGAAGCAGACTTTTGCCTTGTTTTAACCTGGTATGAGTAAAAGTGTACGTTAGGAAGAGAAGGTTCACTGAAATGCACACTGTCTTTAGTACGCTAGGACATGGCAGCTGATCTCACTGCATGGCGACAGTCTCTTCCTGACGCAGGCAGAGGAGAGCTGCGTGTTGGCTCCTCTGAACCCCATGCGCGTATTCTGGAAGCACTTTTTGGCACGTTTACCGGGTCGCTTTCAGGTGGACGCGAGGGTGCTGCGTTTGTGGTCCAGGCTGAGAACATGCCAGTCAGCATGCGCGGCGCCTGAGCGAACGCGCTCTGCGGAACAGGCTCCAGCAGCTGGGGCTGAGTCCTGCCGGTGCCACGTGCCTGCCCCTGGCCGCGGGAGACGCCCGGAGAGCTCGCTGGCCGCTGCTGTCTTCCAGTGGTACTGTTAGTTGTTGATTAGACTTTTTGTTTGGGGTGAGGAGTAATGTTTAGCTTTACTTTACTTTGTAAATGAGTGCCTCTTCTAGCTGTAACTGAAGAAGTGTAGCTTTTTTTACAGCGTTTAAATGAAGGGGTTAGATATAGACATAAGTCCAGGTCTTAAAAAACTAGGTGTAATTTAGTCACCAATATTATAAATATGGGTGTACATGGTTTCAGGACCATTGATAAAAATGCATTTAAAATTATGACAAATTGCTTATGGAATTGTCTTTAATCCAGTTATAGGAAAAATAAGAGATTCTGCATGTGAGGAGGTTTGAGGGGAAAGCCTGAAGACTTTAAGACCGATACTGCAGTGCCCAGTAGACTCGCCAGTAAGCGCAGGAGGTTTTGCTGCTGGGGTAGTGTTTGGCCAGCGCGGGTGGTGTTTGTCACTCGTTGTCACTCGGCCGGCGGCAGCTGCCTGCGATAAGGATCTCGAGAATCACCTGTGCAGGATCAGGGTCCTGCACGTCACGGGTGGGGACGGCGGCGGGGGGGGGCCCACCTGCTGCGCCCAGATCAAAGGGCGCCGGGGTCAGGGGGCACATCCCGCCGAACCGGGGGTGTCTGCTGAATAGCTGTTTCAGGTTGTAAATCTAAGGGTGATTTCATTAAGTCCTTCTGGCTGCTGTTGGGGCATGAAATAATAAAATTTTATATCCGTTGCCTTTCCTGCTTCTGGCAGCCAGATTGACACATTGTTGTCTGCAGTGTTGTGGTGTTTTTCTGAAGAAAATAAGTGGAAACTATTAACTAAGTAGAGACAAGTCATTAAGCAAATGGATTTTAGACTTGCTATGAATCATACTTTCATAATAATTTCAAACATAATGTACAGACTAGCTAGTAAAAATGTTAGGTTTTGTTAAGAGTTTTACCTTTCCAAAAGAATTAGTGGAAGGTACATTTTCTTTTTTCTGTTAGAGCATTTTTTAATATGTTGATTACATTTGTATCTGGTTATGAAACCTCATGATCGACTTGGTTTATGTTTTGGCACCAATTTAGCCATGAATTTATACAAACCCGTGCTGGGGGGTAAGGAGGTGAGGAGGACAGTGGTGGGTTTTGTGGTTTTTTTCTTTTTAAATGAACTATTCAATGAAATTGTTTATCTGAAAGAAGTTTAACTAAAAATTTTTATTTTATGGTAGGAAATGCAAGAACTGCCAACTGTGGACAGTGATAATAAAATAACATTGCTTCTAGCATGTGAACGGAGTGAGACAGAGGTGCACCCCTTAATACTTGTGTTAGAACATAGTTTCTCAGTGTTTTTGCAGACTTTCACATAAGACATTCAAATTACTTGAAGTGTTTGGCTGCTTGTGAGCAGGACAGACACACTAACTGCTGCTTATTTACTGACCTGGTGTTTAAGGCCCCCTGGAGTTTGTTTGAAAAGTTAAGAGATTTTCACAGTAAAGGTGCCATTTCTGAAATTTAAAGTGCTCTTTTCACCAGGAGATAAGTTCTCTCTGATTAAGTCAGTAATTCTTACTAAGCCATGTTTATAGAGGCCATAAACAATGGGTTCAGTGTGCTTGTTAAACCAGCTTTCCATACCTCTCCACTCTTTTAAAAAGAGACATTTAAAATAAAAGGCAGGTGTAGATGTTATTTCGAGTTGATGGTTTTTAGATGATTAATTATGGCTACAAGTAATTCGGTAAGGATGGTTAAGAAAGGTTTGCAGTAGTGATGCGTGATGCACATTTTCACTGGATCACTTCTTTTGACTCAGCAAATCCCTAGTCTGTAGTAAAATTAGATGAGGAAACAGCAGTGTTCATATTTCCTCTTGTTCTTTGCCTCTGCATTTTTTCCAGCAACATATGAACATACTGAATGCAGTCCGTTCTGTTTAACAGGCACCACTCTATGTGCAAAGTTTTGTTTAGATGTTCAGGAAGGTGTGAAATACGGAATGCGACTGCACATGGCTTAGTGCTTGTCCCTTTGTATTTTGAGAAAATTATGACAACATGCAAACTGTACCTGTGAAAATTGCGATTCATAGAGTCCAATGGGATTTAGTATGAGATACGCAGCTGGATGCTGGGAATCTTCACTAACATTTCAACGAGACAGTAAATACTTCTATTTCGGGATCAGTTGGACTGATAGGTACTACCTTTAGCAAAAGAACCATTTGATTATTTGTCAAAAGCACTTGTAACTATCTGATAATAACTTTATCAAAGATTATAATGAAAGGAAAGATGATAAAAACAGATAAGGATTAAGATTAACTGGTCAGTCTGCATTTCTCTTGGATGGGTCACAATTGGACCATTGAAAAATTATATTTTTTTTCAAATGCATTGCAAGACAGATGCTATAAATCAAGTTAGTCTCAAGTGGTTTATTAAATTTGAGCGTTTCTCTCCAGGGAAATCCACTGTCTTAATACAAATACTGAGTAGTTTTAAAGTAAGGTTGTGCTCTTCATGGTATAAAGGTATAGCACAGCAGAGTTTTTTATATTAGCCTTCCTTTCGGTTACAGTTATTTCTGGGCCATGTGTAGAGATGATTACAGTGATCAGCATTTAGAGTCCTTGCACCTTAAGCACCATCCTTTTGTGCTGTACTCCTTGGCAGATATCTGCTTGTCACAAGCCTATTCTTTGCTACAGAAAACCCCAACGTTTTGCAGATTCATCACCAGAGTTACAAAAACACCCATTGACAAGCTCAAGCACAGGTTTGTTGCTTCTTTGGCAGGAATCAAGAGAAGGTTTTAATTCCTTCTGTCTTGTCCTACTAGCACTCAATTTTGACAAGCTTCTGGCTTTGGTTAAGTATGTTGCAAGACCTTTTTGTTGGAGCTTTTAGACTCCTCTGAGTATAAGCAAGATTTTTAATTTTCTGAAACAGGAAGGAGCAAATCAGTTTGTCTGGTGCTTCCGGACTCCTAGAAGGGGCAAGACTCCTGGATTGCTTTAGAGTTTATCAGATGCAGCCAACAGAGTGACCTTTGGTTCCTGAAATGTAGAGGAAAGTACCTGGTTTGTCATGCCGTACTTGTGCTTTTATATGGAAAGCATTAAATGTAATATTCTTCCATTTAAGTTAAAGAACTTTCTCATGGAAGACCTAAACTGAAATGTCTACAAAGTGTTTTTTTATAGTTGTTGGATCCCTTCCCCCCACCTCCCCCCCTGCCCCAAGTACACAGCAGTTTTCTTTATAGACAGAGGACTGAGCTTTAAAAACTGAAGGTAATTATTTAGATGCCTAAGGCTCAAGTTTGCCATTGTTTTAGAGCTTTAGTTCCTTTCTTTTAAAGGAAACAATTCCCTCCACCCTGCAAAACCCTAATTAAAAATTGAGTATTTTTTTGTTCATTTTCCTCCTCTGTAACTTGCATTTGGTCCTATGTATAGGTATGTAGGTATTTAAGTGTTTGTTTACGGCATTGCTGGGAAATTTCCTGAATTACCATATTCTGTATTTCCACTTTTTCTGATCTTGAATTTTCAAAGCTGTATTTGAAGAGGGCTTAAATATGTATGATTGGTCAGTTAAAAAAAAATAAAGTTCTCCTGTTAGTGGAAAAAGTGTTAAAATAAATATTTAAATGCTGCTCTGTTTCATATCGGTGATTCATTTACTGTTGTTTGAGCAGGTAAATAAAGTCTGACTGTTTAAATTTGCTTAGATCACTGGTACCTTTGGACACTTTAGGGTACTAATGGTTGTTCTTTTGAGAAGTAGGTTGTGCTTTCCTTTTGTACGTCCATGTACTGTTACAGATGATGTAAACACTCCAAGTAGATTAGAGACATTTCTTTCTCTCAATTCATGGGAACAGGATAAAAAGTTTAGACTTGCTGAACATTAAGAGACCAGGATATGGTCAAATTATTTTTCTCTTAGCTTTTTAAAATATTAATTATATATTTATTAACCTCTGGTCATGTCCATTTTAGTTACAGACAAATTTACAACTGTATTTATTGGAGTTGCAAAATTCAGCCTGGAATTTGGAAACCAGTTCCCATCCCTGACTTACTGAAACTCTTAATTCCTAGTAAAGCCCATATTTATTGTTATTTAAATTAATTTCTAAGTAGAAAAAGATATACTTGAAATCTTAACTCATCTAGAGACTGCTAAACGTGCAAACAGAATACTAGAATTAAGACAAACATTAGTAGAAGCGCTTGAAATAAATCTTTGCTTGAATAGTCTGAAACAGTAACTCTCTGGTTTCAGAAAGTTCAGTATGCACAATGTTAAGAACATCCCTCTGCAAACTGAAGGTTCATTTTTCAACACTGTAAAATGTGAACAAATAAAACTGATGACAGAAAGAGAAGAACGTTTTTAAAATGCTTGAAGCTTTGTAATGCCATGATGTTATGCTATCGCTTCTGTTCTTTATGCATAAGGTTCAACTCTACATACTTATATTTTCCTTTTCCTCTTCTTGAATTTGCTCATATCTAGAAAGTAAGAAACATGGCCCTGGAAGATGTAGTGATTCTTAATGTAGACACCAACACACTGGAAACCCCTTTTGATGACCTTCAGAGCCTTCCTAATGATGTGGTACGTATGAAATGATTTATTCAACTGTTCCATTACTTAAGGTGTAAATCCTTTTGACCTGTCCGGTTTGTGAGTGAGGTGTCCCCTTGTGTTACTCTCGTTATTAGAAGTAAACTGTTTTACCTCAAGTCTTTCCTGTTTTGAAGTGTTAAGCAGTGTTTGTGTGAACAAGTGCAGACATATTTTTAAATCTCCTAATGAAAATGAGCTAATGCTTGCATAACCTAGAAATGCTACAGCAACTCCGTTTCAGTTTTGGAATGGCGTGATCAAGTTTCATCTAAAGAGTTGGTCTTTTCTAGGGAAAAAAAGATAAATGAAAAACACACTGGTTATGGTACATCTGAGCAGGAAACAATTCAAACTTCTTTCTTCATGGTGTGAAAAAGAAGTACTATTTTAAACCATCTTTATTCACTCCATTAGGAGGGGGAAAAATCCTGCATTTTTAGATAACTTTTGTTTTCAAATGAACATTTTTTCCTCCTGTGACTTCTTCCAGGTGAGTTTTAATGAACTTTTGCATTTTATATCCTGAATTATGGTATCAGATGACTACTTCATATTCACTTCTAGCACTGCTCCGTGCATATAATTTAGAACTTACTTTCTTTCTCATTCAAACTTTTTATCGTTTATTTTAATAACTTGATAGAAGTGTTGTGTAAATACTTGATCTTTCCCTTTAATGAGACAAAAATGCGTTCAGTTTGCTTCTTGCTGCTGTAATCATCTTCACTAAAGAAGCTGAGAGGGAAGAGTGGTAAAGCGAGTAAGAGTGTTAAGAAGCTATCTGTAAGTCAGAGGGTGACTGTTTAGGAGAAAACGGCAGGGGAAAATCTGGATTTCTTTTACTAGTTCAAAATATTATGCTGACAGATCTATACCTTTTTATGTGTAGTTGAGAAATAAAATTGATATGCAGGGAGCTCAATATATCTGGTCTGTTTGAGGAAAAACTCAAGTAATGGTGAATACCGAGTGCCTCCTACTGTGACATCCCGTCATTTCTCTGTGATCTGAGGTGTGATCCATTTTTCGAAAACAGCGAGCTCTGGATAAAAGGTCCGTCTTGATTGTGAACATTTTGGCTTTAGTCAAGCATTTAGTCCATAAAAGTTACTTCCATGAATTTTTCTGGCTTCATATAGTTTGTCGTTTTGATTTCACTCCCATCATCTCAGTCGGCCAGCTGGCCATGGCTTGGGCCGTTATCCACAGCCCGGGGAACGACAGACCTGTAAATTTCGTGGAATTGCGTAAGAAATGTCTGCATACAGTGAGTGCGGGGCCTCAAACATGTATCTGATTTGTCAACAATCAAGTATTATATTAGATTTTATGAGACTTCATTAAAGGAGCTGTTGTAGGCGCACTGTAGAACATCAGAAGAGACTTCACCAATAAACACACAACTTCAAGCTTTGGAATGTAATAAATTTTAAGAGACTTCCTTCCTTTCATTATTTACTTTTACTTCACTTTTATAACAGTAGAGTTGTGTTTTATTAGATCAAATTTCTTGATTCAGTTTTCCACAGGTCTATTTAAAAGCTACATTTTATCTTGGAGGATGTTTGGAGCATAGCAGAGGAAGTGCTGCCAGCAAATTCAATTAACTGGCATGGCTCACAAACAGCGTACATGGTGTATTTTTTTTTCACAACTGCTACATAAATACAGCTGGGATTAATATTTGTTGCAACAAAGCTTTAACTTAAATCATGTTGCATTGTGTAATTAATGTTTGGGATCAGTGTTTATGTCTTATTTAGCCTTGTTCCGTTATTTTAGTTACCTAGATAATGAAATATTCTCCTCTAGGTCTTTTCCTTTCCTTCAGACTGCTTAATATTTGGCTTTGACCACTAGAGAGCAGCTGCTCTTCTTCGCAAGAATTGAATTTCTGTCAGTTCTTTCATGCATCATGTGCTTGGAACTGTAAGTGGATCAAGTTGTTCATCTCAGCAGGGAGACTCTAAAGCCAATCCATTATACTTTTTTTTCTTTTTTTTTTTTTTGCTTCCCTGGGAGGATGGGCGATTCTGGGAGTGTGTCTCCCCACTGGTCTCAGTATAAATAGATGCATTTATGATCTGAGAAACTAAAAATGTCTTCAACAGTTTCATGACCATAAACGGCCGTTGCGTCAAACTGTTCTGCCAGTTTTGCTACTTCATGTGAACAGTGAGCAATTCACGTGCTGCTGAATAGACATAAATTTACTTTGCTGCATTGTATCTATCTACATTCAACAGTGAGGAAAAACATCTTCTGTGTGGTGAATTTACCATCAGGTAATTAATCCAGTGGAAAATTTTTAAAGCTGTTTTTCCCCTCTCTTTGAACAGCTTTTTTAATCAAGTACAACAGGGCCATGAAGTCTGAAGATTATTTTAGCGCTTCAAGCAGTGAGTTGTGCTTGTTTCATGACAGTGACGTTGTTACCTAAACTGCTGATTCTCAGGAGTCTGGAATGAACTATTCCCTAATCTTTTACTCCTAGGACCCAAATGAACATAGGCTGTAGTGAAGGAACTTTCCCGTTAACATTGGTGTCACAGGCTCTGGACAGCATTGAGACAGTTCCCACAGAATCAGATTAAGTAATTTTTTTTCCCTGGTTTACCTCAGCAGTACCTGCTAGCAGTCAAATTTCCTGAACTGTTCAGGTCAGGTCCCTGAAAATCAAGGTGTGTACTATTCCGTTACTGATTGACTATTGGAAATGTGAAAAACTGCCCCTCCTTCACCTTCTGCTTCTGATATGTTGCTGAAAATCTGGCAGCATGAGAACGCCCTAGGAAGTAACTTTCCTTTTAAAATAGTCAATATTAAAAAAAGAGATTTATTAAGGACTGTGATTACAATAAGTGCATCTGCTGCTGACAAGTCTCCTACACCACCGTCTGTGTTGCAAGGAATAGCAAAGAGGGGGTAGTATTTTTTTTTTTTTTATGCAACCCTTATGGATTTTTCATGTATTTCCAAATAAGTGTCATCTTCTAGTCTTAGTTGTAGTCAGAGCTTCATATTACAAGGAATAAAGCATAAGCTCGCTCTGTCAACTTGTAGTTTTTATTAAATGAAGCCCTGATGCAATGCAGTGTACTGCGCCAAAGAGATCTTGCATATCTGATGGCTGTGAGAGTATTGTAAATTTGCACTAGCCTATGAATATCTTAGGCTGTCAGTAATTTGGTTGTGTATGCTACTCATATCCATTCATTAACAAGGTACCACAAGTAGGAAGCCTATGTTACTGTTTTTCGCTTAGTAGGAAATTAACTGCTTTCAGGACAGCAAGAAGTATTACACTACAGCTCTGTAGCAGAACCATTTTCTTAAAGGTGAATCCATTTTTACTTCTTACACTGTGTTTGCAATAGAATGTTTCTTGCTTTATTCATGTTGACAACTGAAAAGCCTTGGACCTAATTAAAAGAATTTCCACTAGCACCTTTACTGAACCATTTCATTATGCTGCATTGCACAGATTGCATTTTGAAACATGGTGATAGTTTAAATCTGACCTTTAAACCTGAACTGCCAGAAGTATAAAAATCTTCTTTAAAAACACTCTTAGGGTAGACTGCATGTATATGTGTCTGTTTGGCTAGAAATAATCTTCATATTGAGTGGTCACAGTCTTTTTTTTTCTTTTTTTAAAGTATTCCTGCCTCTTTAGGCAGGAAACAATCATGATTCTGTTGTATATTCTACTTTGTCTTATGTACTAATTTATTCCAGAGTAAACAAGAAATGTTTTTTCTTACTTCTTAGTCTCTTTAAATTTGTTGTTGTTAACATTTTCTTTTTTTAAAAGCTGCGACACGGCTATTGCAATAATCCTAATTGAAAGAGTAAAAGTGTGCATACACAAAACAGACATCCTGTAGTATTTGATTTAGTCTTAGAAGAGAGCAAATGATCTGAAAGCTTAAGGAGTTAGCAAAACACCTATCAATATTCTGCTTCTGTACTAAATGGGGACGCTGAAACACAGAAAGGCCGTGACTAGCCTTCTGAACTTTTAATTTGTTGTAAAACGAAGCCTAGAGCTTTTTCCTTCTATACAGATGGCAAGTTCTTTATCTTCACATGAATGCTTGAAGAAAACCACTTATAAAAATGTTTAAGATGGATTTGGAAGTTACACAGAGCTATGGACATTTTATTGCACTTTTAAGAACTACCTTTAAATGGTTTACATAAGTTAATATAGGAAATAAATGCATATTTCATCCCTGCAACATCAGACCCCTTCAAACATGGAGAAGTGTGCTGTCTGGGTTTGAAAATCGGATGAAGCTTTTACATTTTGAGAGTAACAGAGCTCCTTGAGAGACATTCTCTCAGTGAATAGGAGTGAGCTTATTTTATGGCCATGATAGCCTAAGTCTGTTATCATGTATTATGTTAATATGTGTTTATGGGCTCATTAATGCATGGATCATTGGCATAAGCCACAGCGTTCACAACGCTGGACACGCTCTTGCTTAATTTTATTATACTAAATAACTGTAATGAAATTACTTCTACAACACAATCTGCAGAAAATGTAAAAGGAAATGGCTTTGCAAGTATTTTGGTAAACACATAACATCTAGTATTAAAAGAAGAAAAAGTAGTGCATGGTACAGATTATGTATTTACCACCTGTATGGCAAGATGAGGAGTCACTTCCCTGCCCTCCCCAAATCTCAGACTCCTGAAGGAGGAGGTGAGGATGTGCTCGCAGGAGGGGTAGAACTGGAGCACTCACGAGCAGTTGTTCAGTAAAATCAGCCTGCCACTTGCTCCTAAGGCAGGCGGGTAGGAAAAACTCATCTGGCGGGATTTTGGAGATATGGATAAGGCCAGAATAAGCCTTTGTTAAGAGCTGGAGGGTGGGGGGAGGGTTAATTTGAACATTTGAACCATCAGCTTATATTTTATGAGGTGTTCATACTCTCAGAAAGCACAGTTATGTTCACTGCAACAGAATCTGCTTACTCTGTAGATAATATTTCTACAATGTTTCTTGCATAGTGTGGAGTATATAGAGCTACCCTGATTAGCATTTGAAGAAGGAAGAGTTGCTACTTATTGATGGAGTTATTTCTATTAAATTAATAGTATGGATATTTATGGAGTCATTCATGATGTTCTGCAAATCAAGCTGATGAGGGATTTCCTGGCTTTCTGCTCTCCTTCTGAAATTGTGGCTCCTCTTGACTTCTGTGTGAGATAGCGCATCAAACGCGGGTTCAGCACGTGGCATGACCGCATCCTTTAAAGGCACGAGTTGAATTTCTTTCAAGAATCCGGGCCCCGAGTGTTGGGTTTGTATTGCTGTGTGTTGTGTGAGATCCGTCTCAAAAACTCAGCTTGTCCTGGTGCTGTCTGCAACACCAAAAAATTGCTGCTGACATAATGATTTGTTAATGATTTAACGTAACCTATAACCATTGCAGCACAGGTGCAGCAAGCTTGATGATAGTCTTTGAAAGGGTTTTTTTATCTCCTTCCCAGCTTGTGTTTGGGAAAGAAAAATGCTGTCACTAACAATAATGTATAGATACACAACCCTCCTTCAGTAGTTACTGAGCTCTTTGCACTAGAAAAGAGACATCAAACTAAGTCACAGCCTTCTTGTGTGCATGAGAGATTCTGAAGCACAGAGAACAGTAATGGATAATCTCTAAAACTTTAGCCCTTGGTGTCCACAGAAAACAAAGAATATGCCGGTAACTTGGATCGTGGTAGTTTTAACTCTGCCCGCACAGAAGTCGTTGAGGTGATATTTGCTAAGTTGTGATTGATAAGTGTCTCTGTAAATGGCAATGAGGCCGTTAGGGCTGTGCTTGCCTCAAGTGCAGCTCCGCGAATCCTGAGGTGATTAAACACCTCCGCAGAGCAGGGGAAGGGCCATGGCGGTGGAGAGAGGAGCCGGCCCGCGCCTGGGTGCCTTCCGTCTCCTGATAAACAGGAAGAAAAAAAAAACAAACTTCAGGAGCTGCTGACCATTCTGAAGGACAGCAAAACACTTCAGGAGCTGCTGACCATTCTGAAGGACAGCACGTCGTCGTTAATCTGAGACTCCTACAGAACCGCCGGGTTTGTTTTCTGGATTGCATTGGGCGCCCGTGGTGAGGCGTCAGCGGGGGCTGCAGGGCCTCTGTGAGGAGAGGCCGGGGCGGGTCCCAGCCGGTTCCAGCCGGCTCCGGCACAGCTGGGCCCGGGGGAGAGCACTCTGGAGGCGTGAGAGAGGGCAGAATGGCGGCGTGAGGGGGAAGAGGCGCAGAGAGGAGCTGTGACAGACTGACCGGGACGCCATCGCCCTGCGCCACGCAGGGAGGAGGGGGGAAGGTGTTGGAGTTTCTGCCTTTGTTTCTCACCATCCAACTCTATTTTAATTGGCAATGAATTAAATTAATTTTCCTAAGTCGAGTCTGTTTCTCCCGTGATGCTAATTGGTAAGTGATCTCCCTGTGTTTATCTCGGCCCACGAGATTTTTCTTCGTGTTTTCTCCCCCGGCCCTCCTGAGGAGCGGGAGCGAGCGAGCGGCTGGGTGGGTGTCTGGGTGCCGGCCAAGGGAACCCAACACATTCGTAAATAAAACTCCCATTTTGTTATTTTGCATTAAGTCTCTGAAATACAAAGGAATATAGCCTTAAAAGAAAAAAAAACAAACAAACAACCCTTATATTTGTGCCAAACAAATTTTTCAGACCTACAGAACTTGTTCTTAGCCTTGGTGGTGATGGATGGCCTGATTATGCAGAACAGTTTCTCTATTAGTCTGATGTTTGAATTAATTCAGATGAAATTCTTTCACGGAGTCTAATCAAGAATGACACAGAACTTCTTGGACTACCTTTAGAAGAGTGCTCAACAGCCTGTTAACGGCGGATTTTAAGTAAGAGGGAAGACTGAAATGGAGCTCTTACTTTCCTGTTGGTTTCTGAATAGAATCCAATCATATCTTAGAGAAGCAAAACAGCTTGAAAAGTAATGCTTTTAGAACTGAAAAATTCAACTCTGAATTCACAGTGTCACTTTCTGTCATAACTGCTGTTGTGGTTATTGCGTTTTTTGTTTAGCTGTGCCCCAATGCGTTAAGCTTTGCTTGTGATATGGGAGTGATCTAGACCTGTTGTGTGATTTCAGGTTTCTGCACTGAAGAACAGATTGAAGAAAGTCTCTACAACCACTGGAGATGGTGTTGCAAGAGCGTTTCTAAAAGCACAAGCATCTTTTTTTGGGAGCTACAGAAATGCCCTGAAAATTGAACCTGTAAGTAGGAAATTAGTAGGCATAAGATGTATATCTGCAGCTGTAGTGGGGAAAAAAGCCAACAAGAATGCAAAGTGTAGTATAACTTACTTTACTAAGGTCAACATTGTGGCTCTTTGGCCCACTAGTACTGAAAAGAGTGTTGCAGTCTTCAAAAAAGAAGTGCAACAAGTATGATCAATCACACAGGGAGAAAACTTCTGATGCAAAGGTATGGATGTTGCTTGTTTTTGAAGACAGTTAAGTTAGAAGAGAGATGATAAAGTAAAAATTGAATGATCATAGCAGGGTAGTGCAGAGCTGACCGTTTTCTCTCACTGCAAAACCTTGGGTATTCATTGTATTATTTTTAAAGGTAGTAAAATATATACTACTTGTTACACAATATATGCTCAACTGTGAAACATGCAAATTTATGGAATCATGGAGTTTAAGAATGTAATAGAGTTAGTAAAGAAATTGTGCTTTTACAGAAACAGGAAGAAAGTCTGGAGTTGTAACTACTGATGATAGATGTTCTGTTAGGGAAATTCAATCTCTTGCTTCTGGTTCACAGCTAATCTCTACTTAGGAGCAATTAAGTGCCATCTGAGTGAGGGAAGGATTTATCTGTACTTGATCTTGGGTTTTATTGCTTCTACTGCAAGTAGCCTCATGGACTTCAATACAAGTCAGTCCAGCCAAACTAATGTATTTCCACATTTTGTGACACTCTGCTTTTGCTACTGTGTACTTAGGGGTTTCCTTCTAAAGTGTGTACATTTTTTTGATAGACAAAGTAAATAGTATGAGGAAAATTAAGGTGTAATTCATGAGATATGTCCCAGAAATGTGGGGGATGAAAAGTACTAGCTGCAGAGTGATCCATAGAATATTTTCAAACTATTTCATGTTGCCTGTTTCTAAAGCAGAGGAAACTAGCACACATGCAAGTCAAATGCAGTGACAAAATCTCAGTGTGGTGTTCACAGGACCATTTGAACTACTGCTGCTTAGACGTATGGCTGCTTAACAGGAAGATCTCTGTAGAGAACAAAACCTGCTTTTGTCTTAATGCCCTCGTGTCTCATCTGCAAAAATTTGGAGGCAGAACAGAAAATCTGTGGTAGCAATGGAGAGCTTGAATACCACTGGGAGATGCCAAGATGAGTTCTGAGTGTGAGTGGGGAAGCTGAAGGAGTGGAGTGAGAACGAAGACTTACTGGTTCAGAAGAGGTGTTGTATTTTGCATTCTCCGGCTCTGTGAGGATTAATGAAGAGATCTGGTATGCAGAAAAGTAATAAATCTAATTTTAATCATGATGTTAAAGGAGAAAACCAGAAGTTGGACTACAGGCATAGTGTTTCTTGAGGCTGAGGATGCTGCAGTAACTGAAGTCTCTTCAGTACTGTAGTTTGTCTCACTGTTATTTTTAAAACCAGAAGGGTGAATAGCTGAGTCTGAGTTTTAGACAGTCCAGTTATCACCAGCAAAGCGTCATTCCAACAATTCATATTCAGGGTTCAAAAATAACTTCTGAAGTCAGCATGAGCCCTTCCACATGTTACTGGGGGAATCCATGTATCGTGTGTGGAAAAAATCAATTGTATTGACTTGTGTGTGTATGTCTGGGTGTAAGTACTGGGCTTTTAAAACATTTAAAAGGTGGAAGAGTGGGAAGTATTTAAAATGTTGTCCATATAAATAACAAAAATTAAACCAGCAAGGCACGCTGGCTGTAAGCCTCCTTTATCCATGTCTGGGAGACACTGACTTCTCTTCATCCATGCAGGCTTCCTTGTTCTCCAATGCTCCTCCCAGTAGTTGCCAGGCAACTCTGGGAATATTGGTGTATGCTTTGCCTGGATATCTGTGTGAGATTAACTAGTTAAGGGATTTATGGAGAAAAATAAAAATTTAAATTGCTTTTCTGGAGATACCATCTGGTATTTTGAAGGCTGAATGTTATGAACATTTGAAATACGTTGACAATGGCACACCCCTATAAGGTGCAACTTCAAGGGACAGCTAACCTGAGGAAGTAGAAGAAATTGGTTTACTTACCATTCCATCGAGGAAAACTTATTAACGTAATTGTACAAATATGTCATAAAATCCAATTTTAATAATCAGGAAGTGGAAACTTTCAGAGCTTTCTTTCCGTAGTCCTTTCATAAATTAAAAATTTACTTTCTGATTATACATTTCAGTATTAAGATTTTGATAAAGAAAATTTTATTTGCAAATGTTTCATGTACTGAACATGTCAGAGTCAAACAACCTGCATTCTGTTTCCATGTTTGCCACAGACATCCTGGGAGGTATTGGACAGGTCATGCAACTGCTTTGTACTTCACTTCCGTTTCAGAGTGTGCCAACAGTAAATGCAATTACTGAGAGGCTCTTGTTACTCTTAGGAACATCGCACTTAAAAATTAGTTCAAAACCCTTGGAAAACCTGATCTTAAGAAGATGCAGCAAAACTCCAAACAATAGTGTGTAATGAGTAAACCAATTAGGAAATGTACTTGCTAAATTCACAGAAGCAAATGGGATTGTAATTTAATAACAAAGTGTCGTAACTGGCAATTAGTAAGGCATCTTGCAATTTAAAGCCCCGTGTTTCTCTGCTGTGCTGCACTTCGAATGCTGCGTTTGGAAATAGTCTTCTCTACTCTCTCGTAATTCCATCTCCTACACCGCAATTATGTTCATTGTTATTTCCTGTCCTCTGATCAGCTCGGTTTGTGGATTATATACTAACAGGTGTTCAGAGTGGTCATGACACTCATCTTCTTGTATAAATATGGAATGACGGGAGTTTCTTGTTGAATAGCAGAAGAATATTTAAGTGTGTGCAGCAACTCTTTGAGTGCTCTCCATTGATGTATCAGAATCCACAAAGACCACAGTGGCTGTCGTAATTTTCTTTAAAATTTTAATGTCTGTTTGACAAAAAAATTTTGAAACTGCTACTGGTGTAACAGCTGCAAATAAAATCATTTTGATGTGTCTGAGGCAAATAGAAAAGCAAATGGAAGAAATAGCTGCTAGGAAAATAACATATTTTCAAATATTTCCATTGAGGTTTTTTCTCTTATCACCTTCACATGTTGGCGTAAATATGGGGCATAAGCGATACTGAACATGATGTAGTTCTTTGCATTTGACGTCCCATAACTCAAGAAATCTGACCTTTTGAAATGATTGATAATTAGGAAATAAATTCAAAGCAGCAGCAGCTTTTCCTCCTTTCGTAGTTCTTGTCTCATAAGAGAATTTAATTTCATAGACCATCTCATCTGGCATGAGTTGACTTTTTGGGATAAATGCTGTGAAGATATTTGTCATTATTCTCTGTAGGCCCAGTCACAGAGCAGACTTTAAATTCCCATTACGCTTAAGTGTCAGAAGAGCTCTTACTCTGTTGAGCAGCTTTTACTCTAAGGATACAAGGTTATGTAGTGTATGTATGAACCAGTACCCCCACAACGAAGGAGTTATTGTTGCGGACTTTCAGGCCTTCAGTAACTAGAACTTTTGCATCAAAAAACTTACCCGGATAATACGGTCTGCTGGGCTAAGGGTAAGACTGCTGTAAGAGTAACTACCTCGGGTGTGTTTCCTGCTGTGTGTACGTGTCTGCTGTGGCTGCGTGAAGCCAGACTTTAAGTGTGGAAGAGTTGCGGGTGGTGCTCGTACGGTCTCCGCAGAGCGCTGTTGCTGGTCGGGACAGTGAAACACGGCCGGAGCCGGGCGTTTGCTTGGCTGCGTTGAGGCAGATTGTTGGCTGTGTGAGTATTACTTGAATGTCGACCTGTGGCACCAGTCTGAGCACTTTGTGCACTGAATGACTCTTTCGTTTCAATTCCCGATTTCTTGCTGTCTGTATCGCGCTCTCAGGGGCCGGTTGGCCGCAGCCGCTCTCCCTCAGCCGCCGCCGTGCGCGGGCCGGG
>Ga0065711_1028650_pt1 | contig 39984 bp, 25 predicted proteins | sample Hoacrofraction12_FD_59098 | JGI IMG/M metagenome (GOLD analysis project Ga0065711, IMG submission 59098) | Hoatzin crop microbial communities from Cojedes, Venezuela - Epithelial fraction 12 v2 (version 2) | ecosystem: Host-associated > Birds > Digestive system > Esophagus > Crop | place... | reverse complement strand
ATTTTTTTTTTTTTTTTTTTGAGAATCAGAAAACCTAAAGCCACCTCATAGTGTCGTCCCTCGGATCCCAGTCCAAAGCATCTAACTTGCACCTTGTGCACAAAAGGTATCTGGACACAAAAGGTTTCTGGCCAGGAGGTGAATGCCTGGAGAGGTGCACATGTTCTTCTGGAAAGGATAAGGATAGCAGGGGAGGACCATCCACTTCTCCAAGAATTCCTCAGTGCTTTTGAAGGGCAAACAGAATGGGTCCTGAGAATCCAGTCTAGAGGTGTACGTAATTATTGTGTACCAAATAGACGGCTGCCTCAACTATCAGCACAGAGGCAGAGACTAAATCTTTTTGTGACTCTAGCCCGAAGAATCCACAGCTTTCCCAATGGTTCCACCAGGAATTGTCTATCAGTTCACCTTCGTTCAACTTACATTGCCTGCAGTCATGATTTTGGACCACCAAAAGAGCTCCAAGAACCTTTTAATCTCTTCAACAAAGGACCTGAAGAAGGTCAGGTCCTGGCTTTTTTTGCAGCAGAAGTTAATACTCACACTGTACGCTAAACTACATGCATATCCCGGAGTCCTCTGCAACCATACACAAACAGAATAAAATTGGTTGCTTACTGAGCACAACCCTCCTTGTTTACACCAGAGACATCACTCCTGGTAGATGTTTACAGCTTGCATTCCCAGTAGCCTTGTGTCCTCTCTGCACTGGTCAGGCCCCCAGTTCCACAGGTGACAACCGAAAGAGCACTGGTGTTTGGCTAAAGTGGTGTGAATCCTCTGTGTGGTCTCTGTAGAGTCTCTTACCCATGTAGAGGTGTTCAGTCTTGCTTCAGGGCCTAGGTTGGCCACACAAATCGGGGCAAGTCTCTTTTCTCCTTAGCCACTAAACAAATCCATAAAATGGCTGGTTGACTCTGGTTTTCTGAGCGCTTTGAGTCAGGAAAAAGACCACCAACAATTTGCAGCAAATGATGTGGAGTATACGTTTGAGAAAAGGACTATTTTGCAGCTGCACATAAGCTCTTAATGTTCTTGGGAAAAGCCAACATAAAGCATTTTTATTGTGATAATAAAACTTGAAACTTGCATGTGATGGAAGGAGGAAGCAGAAAAAGGAGTCAGTGGCAAGTGCTCCTACGATACTGCTACACAAGTTACGGAGGATAGAAATGTCAGAAATGAGAGACGTGTCCCGAAAGTGGCTGCTTGGGAATAACCTCCTAGGAGTGCTTGAAAATCTAGGAGGTTCATTGAAACTCACATAATTTTTTTCATGGAAAATATTGTCTTCTCAAACATCTTTTTCTTCATCCTTAATCAGGGGATAAAAGAAAATATTTGGGAAAAAAACCTTATGAGGCGAAAAGTTCAACATGTTTTGGAAAAATATTTTGTCATATTTAATCATCATGTTTATTTGATCAGTTTGATCTTTTTATATTAATTTACATTGGTTCATGTTGGCTCAAGCGTCATGCACAAATGCCTTGCTACTACAAATGGATGTCTTAACATGGCCATCTAGTTTTTAGAATAGTTATATAACTTTGTTTTACATTTAGAGTAATTAAGGACACCTGCTTCTTAATACTAATGCAAACATCATTTCCCCCCCCCCCCGATAAATTTCCTCTGTTCATCTTATCCAGAAATAGTTTGACAGTTCACTTTTTCTTTCTAGTTAAGCTCCTTGAAAAACTTAAAAAGAGAACAGAATACCGGTCTTCTACCTGACTTCCTTCTATGGGGATGGGAGATCTGTGTAAGGAAGAGTGGCTGCTCATGGTACAGTACTGAGAAGTTTATTCATGCTGTGAAGTCACCATAACAAAAGAAATTGATACAAGAATGCAAGAGGGGAAAAGATGAATCTTACGCAGGAAAATGACTGTATTGTGGGAGTTCTCCTGGCTAAGACGTAACATGTTCATCCAATGTGAGATGCTAAAGCAGCTACATTCCCTCCTGAGCTTGAACGCAAGAAGTGTTTTGTGATGCTATGCAAAGACTTGAACAGTGCCATGAAAATATACTGTGTATTGGGCATGCAATGGTGTGTGTACCACAAGGGAATAAGATTTGGAGCTCTTCATGGACCCAAAGGTTAGAGTGTGTAATGGGAGCAGAGAGAGGTGACTCAGTGTACCAGATTCACCCAGATTATCTACCTCCCTTTTCCAGAACTTATTTGGGTTCAAACACCAGACCCACACACTTGCCAGCTGATGTGAAGGCAGGTCTTCTTCAGAGTTACCACCTTCTCCCATTCCTTTTTATGAACCCCTTTTTGTCACTCCACTTTTCGGATACATTGATGGAAGCCAAGCTGGACTGCAATATTTTCCTTGGTGTTTGGGTCCTTAATATGGGGCAGCCTGTAGACGTTTATTTCCATCATACGTTAACAGAAACTTTCACGGTCTGACAGGCCGCAAGGATTGCAAGAAAATGTGTCATCATGGATTATTTTTATATTGTTTTTTTGTTCAGCTTCCTTTTTTCCAGGATCGAACTTCATAAGCTGGCAAGAGCCCACATAGACTTACATATTCATGCAATTCTTCCTATCTTGATGGGGATTTTTAAGATGGCAGGTCTCATGAGCGATTTCAGCTGAGGGTAATGTAGCTTGCTTTTAAGGCCCCCTTGTTAAAAATAAGCCTCCTTCCATGTGGTTCTCCTACATTGGGAAACCAAATCCTTTCGTTGGTCAGCTGGAAATCTGCTCAGCCACCTGAAATTCATTGTGGATGAGAGTGTTTACAATGCTTGGTGTAAGTATCTCCACTCAAATGTCAGCCAGGGGCCCTGTTAAGTCAACAGGAGCTTTTCCCATTGACTCCAGTGTCCTCTGAAAGAGCCTGAAGGTGGTGGATGTTTCAATACTTCATCGTGTGGAAGCCTGATTTTGTAGTTAAGGCACTGGTGTGGATACAGGAGAACTGCTCTGGGTCCCTAACCTGTACGATTAAGACAGAGACAGGGCGAGGCAAACATCTGATTTTCATCATTTTGACAATTCGTTGGCAATTTCAAAAAAGTGCTAGCTAAAAAAAAAATAATTTCTTAGTTGTTTTGATGACTCAGAAAGTAAAAATGTATGTTTTCCTTAATTCAGAAGGATTCATCATTTTTACTTTGCAGATTTTTATTCTGCTTTCTCAAGCAAACAAAGCTTATGTGGATATTCTGTGTCTGTGTGTCCTCCCATCTTAAACTGAATCTCAGACAATTTAAGAGAAGGCAAAAAATGTGCTGAGAACTATAGCAGATTGGCATTTTATCATTTGAAACAGTTTTTACTGATGAAAAACATACATATTTTGGGACACTGAAACACATTGTATGATTAATTTCAATACACTGAGTTTTGGAAGACCAAGATGTTTAGTGCCAGGGTTTCTTCTAAATGACACAATTTATTTCTTGAAATGTAAAATGCTTTCTCCTGATGGCATTTCCAGTATTTTTTAAAATGCTTGTATATCATTTCATACAATCCAGGATGATTATCTTAGCAGTGAAGTAAAGAAAGAAGCTTTCCTATGGCATAAATCTGCTTGATATGTGACTTTGGTGTCAGAAGACACAAACTTTAGCTGAAGTTTTTCCTGTGGCTGGGATGTTTTCAGTGACTGTCTCCCATGTCTATTCTTTTGTGCTTAGTGTTTAAAGCCATTTCTTGCAGAGTATTCCTGCTGTGTCTAATACAATGGGCTCCCAACATCTCTTCAGCCCGAAGGAAGTTATCCTAACATACAGAAAAGTAGTCACATCTCATGACGTCTTCGTTTTTTCTCCATTTTAGTTTTTTTTTTCAATCTGTCTACAAAGCAGGGTCTCTGCAAAGCTAAACTTTGAAAGAAAAACATACACGCTGTGGCAAAATTGACAAATGTAATTGTGATGGGAGGACCCCGGAGGCTCAGGCCATAAAACATTTCAGAGTTCAGGAGTTTAGTCCTACAAATGAACACGCATTTTAGTAAGCAATAAAAGTGAAACTAAGCTAACAAACAGGCAAAACTTCCATTTTAACATCTGTGGTTTTAACAGACCCTTTGAATCAGCTTCTTGTTGCTTATATCTGAACCTTTCTTTGTTCAAGGCAGAGAACAGCCTGCCCATAACTGAGCTTGGGTGGACCCAGGAATCTTCTCTGGACCCTCCAGGTCTTGTTCTTCATCTCCTTCCCCTGGTTCAATTCAGGGAATGACACTCTGGAGGACTCAGGGGCTTAATTGCACCAGATCCAGGCTACATCAAGACAGAGGCAACACACAATGTGATTCCCACACAAGACTGTACATGAAATTAAGTGTCTGTAAAGCATTATGTATTCTCAAATATAATCTTTGGGAAAGGGATGGACTTACATAACCAACACAGTACAGCTGGAGCAATTATCTCATTTTAATTTAGTAAAGCAGCGTTTAAGGAATTTATACAGACTCAAAGACATCCTCTGCTGAAAAAAAACTTCAGGAGAATTCTCATTAAAATGCATGTTTAGAATATAAGATTTAAATTTCGTGTAAGCTTAAGTTACACTGTATTTAGTACTTCAGAATTTTATAAGAAACAATTTAAATTCCAGTGAAGTACAGGTTTTTCTTCAATTCAGCACTTCTCTATAAAGTGTGATTTTACTGAATATTTTAAAGAGTTCAAAACAAACAATTTTTTTAAAAAAATTGTAAAATGAAAATTATTTCGGTTTTTCGAAAAGAAAAAGTTGATTTTCCTCTTTAGAAATCAACTTTTCTTGTCAAAAGTATTTGATTGAATTTCATTTTTTCCGTCCACATACACAAATAAATTACCCCAGCTGCATTCAGTTGTACTGTTTTGTGACTTGTGCTAAAATCTCAATTTCCATACACATGACATAACATTTTAAAGTAAATATTCTTGTAAGAAAACAGCAGACGTGGCTTGTAGTACTTACCATACTCACACTCAAAGGGAGCATGAAAAGGCATGAAAAAGGAGAGTAATTTTTTTCTCCTACGACCTCTGGTTTATGTTACACCTTGTATGGAGTATCCGGGCTGACCTCCAACTGCTGTTACAGGAGGGCATGAGTCTCCCATAGGTCCTATGTCGCATCAGCCATTTCCACATCTATCTCCTGAACACCCCTAAATATCTCATATATCATGAAGGACTGCATGTGAGGTATCTGAATTCCTCCCCACACCACCACTATTACAGGAACAGCATTCCCAAGCACTGTCTTTCTTACTGCTAAATAGTAGTAAACATTTACTTTACTTATGAAACCAAGTATAATTTTCCCACAAAACCTAACTAGATTCTTGACTAATGTTCCCTGCTCCTGTTCTCTCCCAATCTTAGACCTGATTTCCTGTACCCCATGGTATAGAAAATAATACAAAACATAAATATATGGGGGTTTTTCAGCTAGGAAGTTGCACTGATATTTGGACACATGCACATCCCATTCAAACATATACAGCAGCAGAATCCCACCAAAAACAAAACCAAAAAATACCCAAACAAAACACACGAGATAATTACATCCCAGAATACCCGAGTTTGACTGTGACTTCAGTTTGGGAATGAATGACTTCGTATTCTCCAAGTACGTGGCTACTATATCACAACCCAAATGGAATACCAGACTTTGAAACCACAGTATAACTAGGATTACTGCTGATGAGAATAGATTTTAACACGCACAGGGCTGGAGCATATGAGCACCTTGCAGAAGCCAGAGACTGACCCAAATTTGTGAATGTACATGTGTTTCTATATGTGTATTTGGGAGCAGGTATCCAACCTTTCCTCTCGCGTAGGGCTTTTGTGACCAAAGCAGCATTCCAGTAGCAAACACCAAGTGCGTTCACTGGAACCACATCCTCACCTCGCTCAAAGGTGGCCAAAGGCATGCTGTATGCTAGCCAGAAGTGGTTTCTGTGATGCACCTTATAAAACAATCAGATGTTCCCTCCTGGTGGCAGTCGGGACAGGAGAAACCACCAACACCTGTCTTGGCAGGGATCCGAACGAAATTCTTTCCCCCGCAGCCAGAGAAGGAGGAAGAGTGAACTGAAAGGTCTACTTACTTTGCAGGCGAGCAGATTCCTGGTGCAAGGTATTTAACCTGGAGCGCTGAGCCTATGTTGCGAGTGATTGAAAGCTGGTGTCATTGGTGAAGTTCTGCAGGCCTTTTCCAAGCAACCTGCAGTATGCAATCCTAAGTCCCACTGGAAAACAGTAACATCAGGACTACAGCAGTTTGAGTTGTTCAGTCCAGATGTTGAACTGAAAAAAAAAAACCCACCTCAACAAAAAAAAGGTCATCCTGAAATGTTTATCTTTTTAAAATTTTTTCTCAGAAATGAAAAACCAAACCATTTTTATCCCAACATTGAAACTTTTTGGCTTTTTTGAAGAACTACTTCACGTTTCATGGGAGCACTGCTGGGGAAGCAAACAGGCAACCATGTACCTTTCACAGAAGGAGCACAGAGGAGAAGAGCATCCCTTCACGAAGGAGTTACAATTCTCACTCCAGCCATGGGAGACCCAGCATTAGTCATAATTTCAGCCAAAGCAGATGAAACTCTTCCTACCCTAAACGATAACGAAGTACCATCACTGCTGCAACAGAAGAATGTCAAAGCACCATGTCCAGTAAGCTTCAACCCTTTCCCACTGCTAGCCTGTTTCTGGATTGTGAGTCCACTTTCAGATTCAGAGCCCAAGTCGGGTCATGACCCAGCTTTGAAAACCACGGCCCAAGCCTGTTCTGGGAGACTGTGCACTTCATCTTCTTGGAATCATTTGGCTTGGTATAATAAGTTAAATATCCTTTGAAACAGGCAGAGAGGGATTGGTTCTCACACACGCTGGGCCTTCCTAAGGATTGACAAAATCAAGTCAAAAGAGTGGAGAAACTGAAGGGGTTCTGCCTCTCAAAGAAGTGTCCTATCAACAGTGTGCTAAGGAGTATTTTTAAGAGTTATATCACAGACTCTCTTTCCCACTTAAGGTCTTTACCCCCTAAACACAAAGATAAAAAAGAGGAAGAGAAAGACAAAGAATGGGAGTGACTGATTTTTTTCCAGACGGTACTTACCCTTCGAAGGGATGACTGACAGTTTTTTGCTTCAACACAACTTCAAAGTGCCAGAGGGACACTGACACTGGGCTATAGACATATAGGGCTGTGGGACCAAGGATCCAGCTGGACACCCCTGTCACTGCATCAAGGCTGTGCTGACTAATGATGTTTCCACAAACTGAATAATCGGTGCAACACATGTAAGTCACACCTCCATCGGGTCAAAGAATGCAAGGATATCTTCAACACAGTCTGCAGAATTTAGTTGACATATTTATCTGTAAGGAGCAGCTAAATTAGTGAACTGTCTTCCTTGATTCCCTCTAAATAATTAACCTGTGCTGCATGAAGGAAATTAACCTTTCAGGCATTTTTCTCAATAGTTAAGAGTTCTCGTAAATTGTTTCACGTACAGTCCCTACGATGGAAAGACTTTCTTACGAGACCTTTTTCTCTTTGTTAAACACCAATTTTCTTCTCCTTTTCTCAGCATATTTTAGGCAGACTTGTAATACTACTGGCAAGTTTTCAAGTGTTTAATTTGGAACATGATACCTTTCGTTAAAAAAAAGGAAAAGAAAAAAAAAGTCTAGCTGAAAGATCAGAAGAGTTTACACTGGAGCTGGAGTGAGATGCTCAAGGGAGAGTTGACCTCTGGTGAACAAGACCCTGAGGTCTGGCTGGGAAAAGCAGTTTAATTCATTCTTATTCGCCTTTTAGTTTTGGGATAAAATTGCAAGGCTGAAGCCATTGAACAGCTGTTTGCTGGAGGACATCAGCAATTCAAGCCACCCCAGGACCTATGGATAATGATTCTGCCTCTGTTCCCCATGGGCCACCATATGGGAAAGGGGCATGAAAGCTAAGGGTCACCAGCCAAAAAAGAGTAAACAGAACTCAAACCACATAGAAGTCTTTCCTTTGGGTGTCAGTTGGCCCTTGACAGTAACCCCCATCCTCTGAAGAGCTGTCATCATAATATAATCATCAACTAAGCAAATGGATTCTTCTCCACGAGGCAAAATGAGTACGTAAAGAAGTTTGTGTAATTTGGTCTGTTTTGTATGACAGTGCAAAGGTCTTTTTTTTTTAAACATTATTCCTCAATTTCTTGTCTCCCCATAAGAAAAAACTTTAGGTCTGTATTTGTTTCTGCAGATGTCCCTCTTTCTCACTAACCGTCCAAGTTCTGTTTCACTGGAAATCCTAGTTACAGAAATTCTTACTACTTTTGGGTCATGAGATTAATTGTGCATGTGCAGTCAGTTTGTACACAGAAATACAGTGTCACTTTCTTAAGTACTAATGTTTTGGGGGTGAATAATAGTACAATGACCTGGGGGTTCTTGCTATTCCCTTCGTATTTGGTCAGGGGAAAGCGATGGCGTCAGACCAACCTACAACCTTCCCCACGGGCTTTCTTGCTTGTGATATTCCCCCTTGTATGTGCTGTTCAGCCTGGAGAAGAGAATTCTGTGGAGACACCTTCTAGTAGCCTTTCTGTACTTAAAGGGAGCCTATAGAAAAGATGGGGAAAATCTTTTCAGCAGGGCTTGTTGCAATAGGAGAAGGAGTAATGGCTTTAAACTAAGGGAAGGTAGGTTTAGGCTGGATATAAGGAAGAAACTCTTTACCATGAGGGTGGTGAAACACTGGCACAGGTTGCCCAGAGAGGTAGTGGAGGCCCCATCCTCGGAAACATTCCAGGCCAGATTGGACGGGGCTCTGAGCAAACTGGTCTTGTGGAAGATATCTCTGCTCACTGTAGGGCAGTTGGGCTAGATGACCTCTAAAGGTCCCTTCCAACCCGAAGCATTCTGTGATTCTGTGATTCTATGACTAACACAAATTAGACGTTACCAAAATGTTTTTCATTTGGACACCTCCACCTATTCAGGGAGCTCAAAACATTTTGCAGTAAGTGTTAATAGCACCTTAAAACAGTTTGCTGATCCTGCAAGCATTATCAAAACCCCTTTACTTACTTAAAGACCCATACAGAAAAAATAATTTGTACACCAAAACTACAGACTGGTTAAAGGAATCTGGAGTCTCATCTTTCTGCTGTCACCAGTGGACTTAAGTATTATAAGCTCTAGATTTTTCAGTACCTGGAGTTCGGTACTAGGTGCAATGGCTTTAAATAAAAAATAACAATAAAAAATAATAGCTTGAGTTTCCTTTTCCTGAAAGCAGAATGCCTTATGGTCAGTGGAGATCTAGTTAGTGGACTGTGGGGGCAGCTAATTGCATTGTAAATTGGGTGTCTAAAATATATCTGAATTAGTTCCTAAAGGTGCCTCTTTCTCTGTGTCAAAAAAGGGAGTCTGAGGAAATTTGTTCAATTAAAAAAGTCTGTAGTGTAGACACCTGGGGTTAGGTGAGATAAAATCCATCCCCAGTGACTTCTCTGAGCTTTCAAACAGGCCCTCACTCTGGTGAATACAGTAATGTCTTGAACATGCTTTGCCAAAATAAGGAATTGAACTGAGTCACTCCCGGGATTTAATTTTTATTTTAGGCCAAAGAACAGTGATTTATCCTCCTTAGAGGGTCTTGTTCATTAACTTCTTAGAAGATTTCTTCTATACCTAGAACCTTCCTGGTGACATGGTCATGTGAAATTCCTGGCAATCACTACCATTACAGCACATTTTGCTTTGTCCCAGGGCACCAAAACATCCTGTTTAGCAGTTGAGCTGTTGATGCAACACCTCTGAAGGAACTTTAGACCAGGGTGAAGTGATTTCAATACAACCTCAGAAACGTATCCTGCTCTCTCTCTTTATGCTGGTCTATTCTATAGGTGGGCAAGATTCAGCTCTTACAAATATTTTTACCAAAGAATTTTTGTGTGTCATCAGGTCCCAGCAGTGCTCCATAATGCATCGACCTCTCTTTGCTCAGCAAAAGTCTCTGGTCACTCGTTCCCTGTTTATGTGCATTATGAGACAGCTTCTTCTTTTATCAGCACACTGTGTTAGTTTGGGATTTTTTAAGAGCTCAGGCACTTTCAGTATGAGAAGACAAAGAGGCTGAGATCCATCTCACCTCATTTTAGACACCTACAATATAGATCTCACTGGCTGACCTAGTGATCGCAAGTTCTCATGAAAGGTAATGAAAGAAATGGTCCTCTTTGGGCCTATTTAGTGTGGGATATCTGCTTTAAGAAGAGACAATGTGAGCCTGAGTTTCGTTTCATTAAGGGCACGCTCAGTTGTCTGCATATGGCCCTTTGCCCTGTCCTTGAGCATCCTTCCTTCTAGCTGTCATTCTGACTTGGACACTCTAGAGCATCTCAAACAGGCATACAGATTCCTGTGTATGAGCAGCTGCTTATTAATCCAGGTTTCTACTCAGATACAGATGTCTTCAATTATTCAAATGAATGAGCCTGAATGAATAAGAAAGAAAGTTCCAAGAAGTTGTTTATTTTCTACAGTAATGAAATTGAAAGAAACAGGTTCAGTTGTTGGCATCAGCACAAGGTTCCGATCTAATGGTGGTTTGAACTATCATGATGCTCATATGAAAAGTGACCAGACAGCAAGTACCTATGGCTAATCCGATTTCAGAACTACTTCTCTTTATAGTTCCTGACCTTGCAGTCTCAATTTTCCTTTATCAATGTGTTCTTGAAGGAGCCAGTCTGCCCACTCTGCTGTTGAAAAAAAGATTCACATTTTGTCCTTCTGTCCCCTCCAAAGTAAGAATACTCTGTTCCTTCTTTCAGCTTGCCCCAAAATGATTCTTCAGGTTTGTGTTGCTGTTCAACACATCAAACCGTTTTCAGGCAATGCATTTTCAGTTATTGGTAGTGGTTAGCTGTGTCCTGTAAAGTAATTCTGAAACTGCAAGTGTGTTGGATATTTTAGAAGAAAAGTGGCATTGCTTCTCTACTTATGAATGAAACAGGGTAGAATGTAGTTCACTGATTAACACATGTAAAAACTGGTGTTTGCTTTTCTGTGTCTAAATGAGAGCTGAAGGATCTAAGGTCAGTGAAGGTCTAGTCGATAAAATAAGATACCTGTACTTGGTCAGCTGAACAACTCTTCAGATTTCACAAATTGTGCCTAGAACTTGATTCAGCTGCTTTAAGATAAACATTCAATGTCACTATAGATATGGCTTCATCATGATATGGATATCCTGATCCAGAAGAGAATGGGTCTCCTCTATACTCTGTTTCATATTTCAGATGAAATGGCTTTAGATACCTGCATTAAGGCAACAAAATCAGGACCTAAATCTCCTGAATCTCTCAGATAAAAATCTGGATACAAGCACTAAATACAGGTGTCTGGGTCTAAGAGATGAAACCTACCTTGAGAATTGAATGTGAAGTATCTGAGATCAGTACCTAGGCTTTGCATGCTTTAAGACTGACCTCAGGTGAGCTTTTGTCATTTGTGTACTCTATCTCCTCTGCTCCACATACTCTGCCTTTGCAGGCAGAGTCCATGCTTGCCTTGAATTTGTTAGATAAACCATGTTTTTCCATCTTTTGCAGCACAGTTTACATTTCCTTCCTCCTATTAATGAATAAAAACTAATAATAACTCCACTTAAAAAAGCTCACCATTGTTTGTGACTCATTCCCCTATCAAAATGCTATGAAAGTCAAGTCCTAGTAAACTCTAGCTTGGTAGCCACTGCTCATGTGGGGTGTTGGACCTGCAGCTGAACCATTCGGCAGTCCTTTGAACACTTCAGCCTCCAGCTGACCTTGCCATTGCCTGAGGGGTCTTGGGCTCTTTAGTGTCAGCAGATTCAGTTTTTGGCATTGAGAACTTTCACAGCTCGTATAAAATCATTGTTTGTTTACTAGGTCTTTCAGTACCTTCCTCTCTCTTCTGTTCCTCAAAAAAAACCCGTTTGGACCCTAAGGCAATTAAGTTTCTCAGTATATGCATTTGTTTCCCTGTCTCCTCCCAAAATAAGAACATTAATTTTCCCAACATGCCAGAAACACTTATGGACCTTCTGTATATCACTGTTTTTTTAAAGATCTGTATAAAGCACCCATTGTAAAAACATCTGTGTCACTATACACAGATGAGCAATAATTAGAATAATCATAGCTTGGTCATATGGAGGTCTAAGCCATTATTACCCACACAAGAACCAGAGGGAAAAATACCAAGGCCAAAATAAACAGATAAATAAAAATGTGGAGTTAATGAGGCAGGGAAAGCTGACACTGTGAAGGAGAGAAAAAGCTGCCTGGGAAGATTTCCACCAGGTACCTGAAAGGATCACTTATTACCATAGGATCTCAGAATCAAATCTTTCATAAATTTATCTTACCACACAGTGCAGGTCAAGGAAGCTGTCATCAGTCATCATTTATGAAGGAAAGAAGAGGTTCGGTGGGATCTTAGGGGCTATATTCAAACTACAGCTTTACGGTTCAGTTGTAGTGACAGTAACATTGTTTAAAATCAAAAAAGCAACACACAAACACAGAATGTTCAGGGCTGGCAAACTTTATTCTTCTTTTTGGGGTAATGGAGAGAAGTAGCCATGAAGATAACGACGAGGTGGTGAGTCTCTCCTTTCACTTGAAATACCTTACCCTGCACCCTTTCCACTGCCTGTATTGCTTTCGGACCGGGGCTACAGTCCACGTGACCCCTCTACTTTGACTGTACTGGAGCTACCCTGTGGTGGGCCTGACCAGAACTGTTTGTGGTGGTATCTGATTGCCCCAACACATTCAAAAATGTGTCAGATGTCTTATTCTTGTCTCACATTGGGATGCAGGCAATAAGGTGGAAGTGACAAAAGAGTTAATATAAAGAAATAACAGGGACTTATGCCTGCACTCATCACCCCCAAGTAGTCACAGAATAGCTTACCAAGAAAGGACTGGCCTCCAGTCTGGTGTTAAATCTGCTAATATGTTGGTGGGTTACAAACAGTAAAAATAGAAATTCAAATGTCTCTCTGTATTGTGCGATTGAACTGATATGGGAAGCATATGTGCCTACATCTATATCTCTATCTATAACCATATGCGTATCTGTATCCTTATGCTGTGGGTCAAGGTTTGGGAGGAAGTCCTTGGGGAGGCCTGTAATGACAACCTGAAATGCAAAGCCACCTTCGCAGAGATCCGGGAATATGGGCTGAAGCAGGCAGCCAGGGGAAGAACTACCCTACACCCATCAGAGATCTCACAAACTTTTTGTACTGTCGCAGTCACACAGGGTCAGTGGGCTGGTTGGGATGGAAATGCTGTGCTGTGGAGAATCATGTAAATGCAGTTACTTAACACATGGTTACTTATCACATCCAGGAACAGGGGCCATTCACTGTTCATACCTCAGGTACAATTTGTACTGGCTGTCCTAGCTCTTGATGATCTGAGATAGCAATGGGAACTGATTTACCCACCATCTGGGGCAATGATATGTCCTACTCCAGATAGCAAATGCAAAGCACGGGGAGTCTGTGGGTGCTGCTAGTGTTTGTGTGACTGTTTCTGCCTGTGCTGATCTGTGTGGCCAGCCATGTACGTGTACGTGTAGAGACATGTTTGTGCAGGTGCCTACTGAAAATACGTGCTCAGGTTCATCATTGCCTGGGGCTCGGGCCATGGACCTTGTCTCTGCTGAGCTACAGATTTAAATACCTTTAGCGACAAGGAAATCTTGACAACGTGGAAGTCTTGAGACCATTATAATGTTCAGGATAGGGAATACAAACCCAAAATGTACAAGCTAGATTCTGTGAAAAACTCTTAGCAGGAGAAGTTGTCAGAATTGTCCTTTTCTCTGCAGTTTAAAGGTATCGAGCTCCTTAATTCCCACCACTTCCAGTACTTGTGTTAACCAACACTGTAAGGGAATAATACCTGAAAAAATCATACATAAAGCCATCTAACATATACTCAGTTTTACTGAAGTTAAAACAATAAGGTCTACATGTTTATAGAATCTGACTGTTGTTGTTTACAATAAATAGTTATGAACTACTCAATTTACTTTCAATCAGAAATCAATTTATCCATGCCTCACAAGAAAGAAACATCGAGGTTTTCCTACACCTGAGGTTCCTCCACCACAGCAGAAGGCTTCTCAGTGCTAGAAAAGACAAGAAAAACCTTACAGGTGCTACCACCAGTCCTCAGGAAATAAAACTGGAGGAATTTCTATGGAGTGGGAATGTAGGCAAAGATAATCAGCAGCAGTTCCACACAGCCTCCAATTTGGAAGATGTCTAGCAGTAGCAAACAGAAGGTGGTGGGAGGCAGAACACATGAGAACATAATTTTCCCATGTATTTCATCCTGTCTTCTTTCGTCTAAGCCGAAGAGGGATCAAGTGTTGTGAGGCCAGTCACTTACATTGCTATAAATTGGTACCACCTCCACTGAGGAATGTGAGTTTTGTGTATTTTTTTACAGTGCTATATATACTCAAGCAAAGGATGTGCAAAGTGCTGTTATCTAAACTCACCTATGTTACAGTGAACAAGGTGTGATCTCACATGGCATCCTCTGCTTGAAAGTAATTTGTACAGTTTTGCCATAAGATAAGGGTGGTCAGCACAATGCAGGCTGTCACTGAATTCTGAGCAGCTTGATGTTGTAGGGGGTTAAGCCTGCACAGAGAAATACACCACAGAGCAGCCAAACTCATGTTCAATTCTAGTTTCCTCTGTAACTTCATCATGTATCCTTTGCCTGAGACGCATCAAATTCACACAGACTTAATGAGACAATCAGGCCCATGAGATTCACTTCAGAGACATGTTATAACATTTTCCAAAGGGGGAGGGGAACCATAATTACTTCAGTGGAACTAATACAGATTCAGTCAGCAAAATGCTGACAATTACTTAACCACAGAATCTGGAGAAGTCACGCCAGACACTAGTGAAGACACGTGCAATTATTTAATCACAATGTCTGGGGGAGATACCTATTAGGATATCAACAATTATTTAACCACATCTTCTGGAGAATGCAGAAAATTTGAGCTCTTTTGACTATATAAATGCAGCTTCTAGAGATCTGGTAAAAAAAGGGACAGTAACAGTTATTTAATCATCATGTCTGGAATATGAACTCTACTGGCAATTTGGCTTCAGGATTTGGAGAAGCAAGCAAGAAACACCGTCTCCCAGATCTCCCTGGAGTATGCATACTTTTAATATAAAACCAAACCTGAGCAAAGGACTCTGTTCCCCAGGCAGTTACTGGCAAAATTTTTGTCCTGTATGCAGAAGGAGTGTTTTTTGATCAAGGCACATGTAAGGAAATCAAATAAGCATTGTTTTTTTGATTTTTCATGTATCATAAGGTCCTAGGCAAGTCTCTTAAAACTGCTTTTTATGTTTTCATACCCATGCATCAGGTATAAAAGTACAGGAGAAGGGTACTGTGGTGGCTTTATGGATCTCGTTGCTAACCTGGGACTTCAAAGGCACAAGATCAATGCTCTGTTCTGTGAGGTTGTTTCTGGTTCACCATGGCCAAATCACACAAACTGTCTATGCCTTCATTCTGCTGAAGAATGATGACATTGCTGCCCTGCCTTGCGGATAAAGGTAATAAAGAGCATGACAGATGTGAAGTGCACTGCAATGGAAATCTGAGAGATATCCAAGACAGTTTGAATGGGAGATGGCAGATGACTAAGACAAAATGGCTCCCAAACTAGAACTAAAATTGCATCAGCAATACTTTGGGCTGGATAATATAAAAAGCTGCCAAAATATGTAAAAGATTTCCACTAGGAACTTATCTTTATTTCAGTGGAAGGAGGTCTTCAGTTTATATGTCTTCTGTATCAGAGCCAGGCTTAAATCCCCAGCAAAACGGTGAAAATATGAGCAGGTGAGCACCCTGAGCCAGATGTGCCGACTTGCACTTATTAAATATGAAGAGTTTTGTATATCGTGTGGTTAAAAAAATGACAGAGGACGCAGAGCGTGGATTAAATATCCCGGCTCCCTTTGAGAGTTGCTGGGAAATGAAGGCAAATGGTTTAAAGCAACAGAGATTTAACTCATTAATTCTTAATGCACCAAAACACATTTCAGGTTGCACCTATATTTGGAGGTTGTTCAAATCCCCTTAGTGGAAAAGTTTCCGTGTGGAAAGATCCGCAAGGTATTTCTACTTTTGGTACGGTATTGGACCATGGATTCTTATCTATTGCATGTCTTTATAACAGATTGATTGCTGCAAAAAAGGCTGTAGGTGAAAGACTGTTGATGTACCTCCTTGCATACCTTACACTCCTGCCCTCCATTAGCCCTGTGCTCAGGGCAATGGGCAACAGGAGCATGGAAGCATTCCTCTCTCTTCTGCCTGTGAGGATATGAAACTCACATGTATAAGCTTAGCATCATCTTTTTCTACACAAAATATGTCCCTTCTACTCCTTGAAATTAATAGAGAAGTTTAAAATGAACAAGGTAAAATTCAGTATTTTTAACAAAAGAGGCTGACCAACCTCAGTGACCTACTGTTACAGAAACCTTCTGTCAAGTAGTGCTCCAAGCCCACAGACTTTCTACTTTCTCGAAGAATGTTTTAGCTTTTGTTCTATTTGGTGTAGGGAAGGACAACTTGCTCTCTATAAGGCAGGAAGAACACCGCATATGTGTCATGAGCTAGGAGACAGACAGTTCATTGCTGAAATATTTACGCTACTTATGTGTGTAAATAGGTACTTAACTCTTTGAAGGACAGCATGTAAGTCCCCTTCCTCTGTATTTGCTTATCTGTGTTGTTTTTAGAACTCTTCTAATAATCTTACTCCAAAGCTGCTTGGAGTCCTACTGACCTTCACCGGCCAGCAATAGGAGTAATAACAGTGTCATGCTAATAGGAAATAGCAGTCTTGGAACCCACCATAGTGGAAACTCAGCGGGACTTTCTCTGAAGCAGTGAAAGAGGAATCGTACAAAAAGAGACACTGTCTCCTCTGCATGCCAAGAGATCCTTCCCCTCTGGCTCCACCACCACCACTTTGGCAATTCACCAGCAAAGGAGCAGCATGAGCTCTGCAGACAGCGCAACTAACACTAGATGAGTGTAGGATTTGCTTCATTACTGTTTGACTCTGACCTGTACACCCTTCTCTTTCCCCCTGCTTCCTTTTAATCAGACTGCTGTCTTCTTCAGCCCACAGCACACAAAGACAGTATCTTCCAACGATGAGTGTGGTGCTCTGTTCCCTCTCTTCTCTCTGCCACTTAGCACAGTGCTTCTCTGTCAGATGCTATTGCTCCCAGATTAAAATAATATATGACAAAATGATACCTGCTGACTATTGAGACTGGCAATTATATAAGAATTAAATGTGCTGTGTGTTTTGGAAGAGCTTCAAAGGCTTGTGGGATTCCCACACATGCTCAGAAAGCTGTGGGGTCCTTTTTAGTTCTCAGACATATGGCCACTTCCAAGCCAGCTATTTCCTACTAATATGAAACTATTATTACCCACTTACTAAGTGCTTCCTGTCGCTATCCAGCCAGGAAAGAGAGCATCCAAGATAACAGCGTCAGAAACCCCAAGAAAGGGGGCTGGCAGATGGGTCTGTTTCCTAAGGAGACGTGTCCAGCAAGATTTATCTTACTTTCCCTTCCCCTGACAATGGGTGTGGTTGAAAGGGTGATGTAATTTCTATCAGCGCTGGCTGCTGAGCTAAGCATCTGTCATAACAAGTGTGTGAACTTCTTGCACTGGCCCAAGGTATTGCACATGCCATGGGAAAAGTTCCTACTCCTTAACAGGCAAGTCTTAAACCTGCCACAACCCTCAGATTCCCTCTTGGCTTTTGCTTAGCGAATTATTTCACATTGCTAACCCTGAATGCACTTAGACCACTGTGTTGATGTTGGTGGAGAAAAAGCTTCTAAGAATTGTCTTTCTGATAACTTTTTGAGAATTAAAGGGCTATGTCTGTATTGTTATATGATGATCCTCAGTTCAGCTGTTTACTATCTCAGAGACATTTTAAGAAATCACGTGGAAGTTGAGAAAAATCTTATTCTGCCTTTTTTTTTTTTTTTACAGATGCTGAAGTGAAACCTGAATTTTCTGCTGTATTCAGATTCTTAAGTCTCACGAAACTGGTGTGAGAGGCCAGTTAAGGATGAAAATTTCAGTGAAATGATTTTTTGAAATAGACAGCCCTTTGTGTTTCTCTGCTTTTGTACAGAAACTAAGATACCTTAGCCATTTTGATGTCCTTTTAATTAAAAGTGGGCATTTAGATGCCTGCTTTTAGAAAATCTGGTCCTTAAGTTTTTGCCTAAGAGCATGGTGAAACCATATAACAAAAGTGGGTCATGAAGATGATCCTCCAGCTTTTTCCTGTAAGGGATCTTCATGCCTTGAAATAGACTGAAGCAGTCTTCCTTTAGGAAAAAAAAAAAAAAAGAAAAAAAAGAAAAAAAGTCAAAATAAACAAAAAGAAGAAGGAAAAAAAAGTAAAAGAAAAAGATTTTTTTATTCCTAAAGGGTTTTGGGTTCAGGGAGAGCCGGATCAGACCTACACAGCAGAGGTGCTGATGTGAGCTTGGAAAATAACCTGCTATGCTTTTGATTCAGGCGCCTCATTATGGTTTCATTGGTCTATGCTGAGTCTTTCTGCCCCAGCGTTCTTGTGGCCAGGCTCCTCGGACCACATTGTCCCAAACCCTTCTGAACCACATGTCACAGGCCGGATCACCCCCTGGGCAAGCAGGCAGCCCCGAGCCAAAAACCATGGCTTTGACCTCGGTGACTCTGATCATATCCCTTCCCAGAGTTCGAGAGCTTCCCTCAAAGAGCAAGCTGAGACCAGAAGGCAAACAAAGTGGCTCAGCTGCCGCTGGCCCTCCTGTTATCCTGTTTTTCTACTCTCGATCTCGTCTTCTCCCATGAAGAGCGTGGGGATTGACCTGGATACTGTCCATGGAACTCCAAAGCATTGTGTTTACCCTATCTGTCTCAGGTCACAGTGCCTTGGTGGTACAAATGAAAATAAAATACAGCCTGCTGATGTGGGGAGCAAGAGACACGACAGAAATGTCATCATGGCAGTGTCTGTATGGAGGGTTAAAGCACTGGCTAAAATGATCTGGTTAATATCTCAGCCTCTGTGCAGACACTCCTGAGGTTAACCAGCTGAGGCATGACATAACCCTGTTATTATGGCTTCTATTATAGGAAGACCTTGGATCTAGGTGAAATGAGGCTTTGCTCATTGCACAAGGATGGTATGTCTGTACCAGGAGGTGGTCTTCTCTGCACTCTTACTTCATCTCCAGCATCCCAGGAAAGCTGGCAGAGAGACAAGGAGAAGCTGAACCCAGCTGAACCAAAGTCAGTTGTGGAGGAGTGACCAACACTTTCAGACCTTGTACCCGCAGCAATACGTATGATATTAGGGCACAAAATCTTCTTGAAAGAGCTTTTGGGAATCAGACCACTGTCCACCCTACCTTGACCTGCTGCTCTCTAGGTCCTCTGCCAGCATTGCCACTACTCCACATATCTCACCCTCTGAGCAGATTTTAATTAAAAGGCAGGAACTGATATGGGTGGGAGGACCCCTCCTGCCATTTATTTGACAGTTATCTCTCATTTGAGTGACACATGTCTTTGGTCTATGTGACCCATATCAAAGTCCCATTCTTCCTGGGTGGGCTTGAATCTGCAAGGGATACATTTCCAAAGGGGATTTTAGCTACATGATGCCTGAAATCCAACAGACATTGCTTTGAAATTGTACCCAGCTGTAACGTACTGCTCTCACAAACAATATGTATCACTACATGCGGAACAAATGGTCCAAAATAATACAATATTGCCACTAAAAAGTGTTATTATAATAAAAATATCAAGTTTCTTTAGAAAAAAAAAACTTAGATGTTTTCTATAGGACTCCTATGAAAAATCAAGCTGAAAAAAATCACATTTAAAAAATGTGCAATGTTCACTGGTTTAACCCTACAATAACTCGAGAGGACATAATGAATACTATCAGTCACATACAGGTCATAAAAGAATTGGCTTTTACATGGTAACTTCTAGGCAGTAAATAAGACTGCAAATAGTACTTCTAGTCAAATACTGCCTAGTAAACCTCACTGTCCCAGAAATCACTAGTATTTTATTAGCAAGAAGTTGCTAGCCTCTTCCAGTGCCCCTGCACTTGTTGACACAGAAAAAAATTCTGTGTAGTGAAAACACTTTTACATTTTTTAAAAGGATCACATAATCAGAGAGTCTTTAAATTTGCAGGGACTGCTGGAGATCACCTAGTCCAACCTCACTGTTCAAAGTCAGCTACAGCAGGTTGCCCAGAAAAGAGTCCAGCTGAGTTTTGAAGGTGCAAGGTTGGAGACTCCACAAATTCTCTGGGCAACCTGTGTTCCATAACTACTACTGTGATTATTTTTTTTTCTTGTGTTCAAACAGAATTTTGTGTATTTAAGTATTTAAAATGGTTTCACTCTCTTATGTACATGGGAAGTCATGTGTGGGTTATTTTTTTAACTTGGCAGGTGGTTCCTGCACTTGAGTTTGTGCTTGCTGGTGAGACAGCAGTGAAATATCAGGATGGAGATCCGATTCCTACCTCAATAATCTCTGTATGAAGGAGAAGACTGAGGAAGAAGGGGCTGAACCAAAGTCTGATGAAATTTATGGAAATGTTTCAAGGAGGTCTGGAGAAAATTCTCAATCTTTAAGTGTTTTTACGTGTTTATACTTGGAGACAAGTATATTGCTCACTCTAGGCAAGGAAATCATGATGTTCCGTTAGCCATCTGATAAATGCTGTTAATGATACTCATAACCATAGCCTACAGGAAGAACTCCATCCACTTCTTCTTCTTAGTATAAACTACTGTAATACAACTCCTTTCTTTGCCTTGTAAAGCAACAAAAGACTGGAAGAGACCGCCTGAGGCCTTGAGAATACTGCAGGCAAGGACAACTTCTTAACTCCTCCATAAGCCAATGAAGTTTTGCCTTAATATCCCAAAGGATTTCACCCCCCGCCCCCTCCTTGATATCAGGGGGAGCTCTTCCCTGGCTCTAAGCTCTGGATGGTTACATTAGTGCCGCTGCTTTCTCTTGGGTTGTGATTGCCTCCTGTTGCATTTCTGCACATCAGTTATGGCCTCTCAGAGTCTGAGGTCTATTGAGTTATATCAACCAACCCAACTCAACTTCTTTGTTGTAACCACTCAACTAACCAGGGCTTTTCTTATTTCCTCACCTCCCTGGTCTCAAACCACTGTGTCACATCATGCTTCTGGCTGAAAAGGAGGAGGTAATATCCTCTTTGGAAGAAGAGCTTCTGTGCTTGAAATGTGATTTTATTTTTTTCCAGTCTCTAGCAATTAATCTAATAATAGATATCACATCATGCCACTCATCTTCATTGTCTAAAATTCCTCCATGTAAAAATAAAAGAAGCAATCATTTGTGGAGTATAATTTGTTCCTACACTTTGGAGACAGGTGAGATGAGTTCGTCTTCAGGATAATCTCTGTCTCTCTCTTACATACATAAAAGAAGTGAATGGAGATCTAGTTAATGAAGTCTAAAGGGAGATTCATCTCCCTCTTCAGAGGATGTCCAGATGTGGTCAGATGAATGGCTCTTTGGACTCCTCTGACTAGATGGGCACTGTCTTACCATGGGATCTTGGTCATTCACATCACACAGAGACTTCTGTCTGAAGACACCTTTAACGATATCTAGGGTGCTGCAGGAGATCTGAAATATTCATATACGAATCATAGATATGGCACTGGACATGTGGGAGACCAGTACCAATCAGGAATGGAAACTGAATCAGAAGGAACACACTTAATTAAGATAGTATATGTACATATGTTAATCCAAATTCTGGATCCTATACCTATAGTGCATCATTTTGTTTGTTTGTTTTCTTAAAACAAGCCTAAAAAATCCCACTAACTGAACAGATGTAGCATGGCTGGTGCTGCAGGTAGTAGAGTGTTGTTTTTAATCAAATGGATAAATGCAATGTATAAAGCAAGAGACCTAGGTTTAGGTGTTTCTGTGTGTGAGAGGGTCTAATGATCCACTCCGCCTCTCAGTATTCTGCTTTTTCTTCACTGAGTTCCGTTTTGCACCTGTTCAATCTCTCTACTGTCAGTGGCACACATCTGTCCCAATGAGACCTGTCAAATGCCAATATATGAAGCTTGGACTTGGCTGATTAGCCATTGAGGGAAGTTAAAATTTTTTGGGTTTTTTTTGTGAAAAGGTGAGTGTTTATTCTCGCTATGTTTTTCTTCCCTGTTTTTTATTCATCTGTTTTTATACAGTTGTAAAATGCAATTCTTCTGTCGAAGTAAGACTGAGTATGAAAATCCACTAACTCGATTATCTGGAAATAACCCAAGCCCATTCCAGTCTATTACAATCTACTGGGAGACAAGTGCTGGCAAGTTTCTTCCAGATACATCATCAAATTAATGGCCATCAGAGACCTTTCTTGAAGTAAAAGGGGAGGGGTTGAAAGTTATAGACCCAGACAGACCATAAATAATATAACTAAGACAGAAAACAAACCACCATTTGTTGTTAGTTATCATCTTTCAACTTGAAAGTGACAAAAAACAAACAAAAGAAATGTTATGTACATTGAGGTTGGAGGACTGTAGGAATCATGCAGCTCTTGAGAACATTCAAGGAAATGGGCTTTTGCCAAGTATAGTACTTCCATAAATCTGTATTTCTGCCTGCTGTTTGCTTATTATGTCTGAGATTTTGTTGACAGAGTGAGGAAATTCAGGGAGATGAGCAACAGAAAATTAAAAAAAAATAATAAAAGCAACTTTTCTTTCTCTTCCGTTAAAATTAATGAAGGGTGAAACCATCCTCAAACTGAAAGGGTGGGCCTCAAAAGGAAGCCAACAAACTCCCACTATCCCAGACAAGCAGCACCGGGAAAGCTATATCCAGTAACCTTAGGGGTGGGGCTTTCCAAATTAGCTGGAGAGTGTAATATTTCTCACCTAACTTTAGCCACCTAGAAGTGAAACTTTTCCAATAGGTAGTCCCCAGTCACCTCTAGGAGACACTTCATTACTTATGTAATTATCTACCAAAACTGGGTTGCTCTTCAGAGGTGCCTGTGTTTCTCCACTGGCAAAATGGGAGTCTATACTCCTAGTTTAGACTATGTACATAAAAGCTGGATAATGAACTTTAGGCAAGGAGAATCTCAGCTTAATTTAGTGACCAACAACATGTCCATGGGTGCTTTTGAAAGGTACCTAACAAAAGCAGAACTGGGCTTTGGTTTTCTCAGGCAAATGGTGATGTTTGAAAACCCCAAGCGTCACTGTGTGAGGAGACTCTCACTAATTCAGAAGAATGTCTCCTGTTGTGAGCAGTCCCCTTGAGCCCAGGGAGATTACCACTTTACAGAAGCAAGCTGCCTTTAGATTGAAACACAAGTGTTTATTTACTTGGGGTAAGATAGGTCTCTATCAAAGTTCCTGTATCTACACCTGGATTTTCCAACAGTGCAGAGCACTTTAAAACTCTGCATCCACTGGGGACAGCTGAACAGCAGCACATTCAGTGTAGCTTAGTTCAGCTTCAGGGCCTACGAGTGAGTGAGCTGGCCACACGTCCACTGCTGTCAGTAGAGATCAAAGGTGAAGACCTAGGTGCCCGTAGCTGCCTCAGATGTCATGAGACCTCTAGATTTGGGCAACTGGGTCACACCCCTAGTCAATAAACTAATATATCTCCAGGAGCAATTCATCTCATAACCATCTATACAGGTCAGATGAATCCCTTTCCCAGCTCCCCTGGGTGTGTTAATGAGTGGTTGATTGAGCCACCAGTACATAGAAGTTTCATGGGATGTGAGATGCTCTATGGTATCTGAGACTTGCTCACAGGGCTGACAGGTATGACACAGGGTCTTCAAGGCAGCTATACCATTCTGGAGGAGCACCTAAAGGTCATTTGGGTTTCAACCTTATAAAGGGTTTTGTGAGTCATTTGTCAGAAGTGTAGATCTCCATTAGTTATAATGGGACTGAGACATCTATGTCTTACAAAGCTGAATATACTGCAGACTGAAGATATCTGTACTGCAGGACAAGATGCAGAAGCCCAGCCATAGGCATCTGATGGTATTTTAGATGCCCTTAGTTTTTCTTCATATACTCATATGTAGATGAGATACAGAGTCTACAGAAAATTTATGTTGTTTTGCAGCTGGATACTCTACAGTGACTAAAAGATACTAAAAAATTATGATTAAGCAAATGAAATACACCCATAAAGTGTATCCATTGAGAGATGAATAGCAGTTTCAGAGTCTAGGCTTTAAGCCAAACCAACTTCCCAGTGTAATTTAAAGTAACTGTGCCTCACCAACTTGGAAAATTAAGATCGAAATACTCAAAAATACAGAGATTTGAGGAACAGGGAGATGACTGCTGGTCCTTCCAATTATTGCACATGGAAAAAAAATTGTTAAACCAGTGACTTCATTTAGTCTTGGGTTAAGGAACAATAAAATAAAGAAGTAATGAGGGATTGAGAAGGAGATGGTGGAAATATCTCCTCTGTAATAGCACTGAAGACACAGAAGTTCTGGGGTGGTGTGTGGGGAGAGTATTTGCCAAATTTCTGAGGCCAATACTCAGGAAATCACACACTGACCTAGCCATTTAACTTTGCTGGGGAACAGAATTGTTTAATAAATACAGATCTTGTATCATTTCAGGGCAGCTGTGACCTAAAATTGATAAAAATGTTTTCTACACATTTTGGAAAAAATTGCAGGTTCATTTAGACAGAGACAGGGCTTTTATTTTTTCTAAACTAGTCTGATCAGATTTAATGGCCTAACTACAAGAAAACTCCAAAGCAGAAGGCAGTAAGTGAGGCTAGAAGAGAATTCATCTGTTTCAAGGTATGTTCACTCTAAAGGGGAGCAATAAAGTTAAGAACTAGCTCTTGTGTCACCAGCAACACCCTGCATATACAGGGCAAATCTGAGTAAAACCCCACTTACATTCCTGGCATAACATTTGGATTTTACCCTCCTGTAACCAAGACCAGAACTGACTGTGTTTTCCCTCAAGAATCAAGTCTGGAAAAGTCTTGGAAAACTCAGGACTGATTGAAATTAGTTGCAGGTCACGGTGGATAAGGAAAAACAATAAGTGAAGCTCTGGATGAGGAAGGAAGGTGTTTAACCGAAAAAGTCACATGCTATACAGACATCCCCTGTAAAAAACCTGCTGTTTTCTTGCTAGGTAGGGATGACTGGCAGTTCCCATGGCGATACTGATTTAGGGTGATGCCAAGACCTCAAAGAAGAAAACTTGTAAGAGCAGCTAAAGTCATGAGTCTGGTCAGATGAAGAAAGAACCACTGAGCAGAGAAGTTGATGAAGGAATCATCCTGGAGGTGGAAGATGAAACCCATACGAGCGTTATTCCACTCCAGAGGGTTCTGCACATTTAGTTTCTGATTACGACTATGTGTATCGAGGATCACATTTCTCACTAGATGATCGTTAACTTTCATCGCTCCAGCAGATTATTTCACCTGAGTGGAGTGGTAGGTTATTCAGGATCATGGCTGCTTTGCTTTCCAGATTAATGTAAAGGTGATGCAGCCCATTGGTGCATTTGGCTCACTGAGCTGTAAAATGCCTTTGAAATCCCACAGAGCAAAATGAGCCGTGGAAGTGTCAATTATCTTCAACGAGCGTCTTAAGCAAACAGGTACGATGTGGGCAATTTTCAGAAACTCACTCACTTCTGAAGCCGGATGCCTGCAGCTATTTGGATGGAAAGCCAAACTATTTGTCTTGCTTTTCTATAGAAGTAGAATTGACATGAGCCCTCTTTGGCCAATTCATGTACTCCTTTTCACACTCTTTCCTTGGCCTCTCGTACGCAATACTAGCAGTCAGTTTCCTGTACCAATTCTTCAAGTCAAGTGGCTAAAAACGATTATCACCAAATGACTCATGGAAATGTCAGTGAATCAGTAACTTTCTCATGGCACTAACATACTACAACACTAATACACTACCAAGCAAACAGTTTCTTTAAAAATAGTGCAAAATCTCTTTTTTTTCTCCCTATCTTCTTTCAATAGTATGGAGAGTTTCAAGCCTGTGTTCCCAAATTGCACCCTGATGAAAAGCCAAGTTTGGGTTTCACCATACATATGATTCTCATTTAGGAGACACATACTTAGATGAATCAACGTCAAAGGCTCGTTTAAACAGAGCAATTCTGCAATGAGCTAATAACTCATGCACAACAAGGTATTTCGTTTGCTAGCTCTAAACAAATTGTGAATGTTAAATAAACATCTTCTTCTTGCTTGAACTAGTCAAAAGGAGAGGAAGCACCCAGCTGCTTTTAATAAAAATGTTGTGTAAAGTGAGAGAGTCACAGACGGCAAGGTTTAATTTCTGTTTTTTAAAGGGCAATTTTAATTCTGATTGAAGCTTAGTAATTTCTTTTCTTATTTGATTTCCCTAAAGCAACATTTCAGCAAACAGTTTTCCCAGTTTGGATACTTAGGCAGTGCTGAGTTGAAATTCTCATCTGGAAGAGTTTTTCAGTTATACGTATAAGATATGATCCAGTGCCCATCAAAGTCAAGAGGATTCTTTCTACCGATTCCAATAGGCTTTGGATGAAGTCTGTGGGGTTTGAGCTAAAGCCCAGTAAAATCACAGAAAGATCTTCTTGACCTTAAGAGAAGGTGGTTGAGACTCCTGCATTCTGCCCCACTTGCAAAGCAGTGGAGACTTTCTGACAGAAGCTTCACCCAAAATAAAGCATTCAATTTAAAGGGAAATTGTATTTATAAATTGACAGATTTTGAACTGTATGACAAAAAAAAAATGTTGTTTGGTGTGGAGATATGTGGGGTTTGAAATTTATTATACACTTTTACCCTCTGACAACAAAACAGGCAACAAGAGAAACAAAACTGTAGGAAACTTTATGATTTTTTTTTAGTTCATTGTCGGGAAAAATAATCACTAAACCAAAATACTGCATTCCCGAGTTCCTTTTTTTATTCAAGACTAGTTTTCAGCAACAGAGGGCAAGAAAGCATATCAAGGCTATAGAAGGTGGTAGAAAATGATGATTTTTCACTTTAGGGATCAGAGTTCTTTTTCAAATGGTAAACTAAGTGATAGCAAAGCTCTAGGGATGCCAATGTAAGTCTGTTTTGCTTTTTCCAAGTTATACTCTTTACCTGATTAAGTACTTAGATATACTATAATGAAAGATAGTACGGAAGCACATATAAAGGAGAGTAATTGTAATTATTGAAATATATCAAATTAAACTTGGAAATGCTACTGCAAGAAAATTCTTTGGGCAACATAACAAATTCACTAAATTTTATTACTCTTTTTTGAAAAAGGGAAAAAATTACCAAAATAAGTATCTTCATCTTTGTCCATAGAAGTTTTTTATGTTTTGTACAATAAACAACAAACCGATGGTTGATAATGTTGAAGTTAATTGAAATGTTATTTCAAAGCTTTTTAAAACCCTGACATAAATTTTTTTTGCCTCCCAAAAATAATCTGAAGAGGTATTTTTAACTTACTTTTTAAGTGAATAAAAATGGAATTTGTTACCATTTAATTGCATGACATCACTCAAATATAAACAGTGACTGGATATGAAATTTAACCCTGGTCTGTAGAAATGGGTTTAGGCCTTACTGTGCTGCAGATGGGAGCACCTGGCTCAGCAGAAGTGGGTGCCTGGTCATTCAGGCTGTCAGGTCCTGTGCAGTTAGCCAGGTACAAACCAACAGCTCTGTTTTGTGCTGTTGACTTTCGAAGTGGTATTTTGTTTTCCCCATACTTCCTAGGTGACTGTACGCATTTTAGGAGACCTTTGATCTCTTTGGCTTCATTTCTAGCTGTGATCTGAAGAAGGTGAGAGAGGGTTTGTCATGAAGTTTGTCTGCTGCTTTGATGATTCATTCCCCTGGACTGCTGGAAAGCACGTGTAGATTGGTAGAAGATAAACTGAGATCAGGAAGGATGATTGCATTAATCTCTTTTCCAGTCTGAGGGACTATGCTGGCTCTTCAACTTTAACTAAAAGAAAAGCAGCTCATAGGTCTGCTGCAGGAAGAGTAAATCCACTCCACTAGATCAGACGGAAGAAGATTTCATAGAATGGTTTGGGTTGGAAGGGACCTTAAAAATCATCTAGTTCCAAACCCCATTTCTCAGTTACAACACACAGAAATGTGCAAAATAAACATTAGTCTTTCAAGAGAAATAAGGTTGGATCTTTAAACAAATAAAGCATCATTCATTCAAAGATCAACCTTTTATTTTATATTTTTTCCAGGTTCTGTTTCAAGCGGTCAACAAGAGACAAGTGACATTTAGAAAACTACTTGCAGTTTCTCTGTAAGAAAAATACAAGTGAAAAGCAAATAAGAATAAAAAACGTGAAGTCATTAAGGTGAAATATAGGAGGATTTTATTTGACCTTAAACCAGAACCGCCTTCAAGAAAAAAATGTTCAATTTTTCTCCAAGAAGCCCTTGTCTCAGTAGGGCACAGATAAAAAGTAAAAGGAAAGAAAATGATGATGGAAACATAATGAAATAGCTTGAGTAAAAAACACATAGGCTTCTATTGATGTATACAGTATTGTTCTTTTAACAGCATATTTAATGGTCCCGAAAGAGATGAAGGAGGCCTTGTTCTGCTGAAGCACAGAACCTTGGTATCAGCAAAGAAATCCCACCCAGAAGCAGAGCATTAGTAGCTGAAAGATGTCACTGAAAAAGGGGCTCTGACTAGGATATTAGTAAGCAGAAAGAGGGAGCAACGGGACACCCGGAGGAGATGTTCACCCTTAAATGTTCAGTCAGTAAAGAAGCACATCCTAAATTTCATTCCCGTGAAGGCTCATCAAGAGAGTCTGGAAGACAATGTGAACAAAACTGAGGGTTGTGCTCTCTCTCCCTGCTTTAGTAGTATGTCTGGGCTTTACTTTCTCTTTTTTTGTTTATGGCTTTTGGTAACGTAGGGAGAAGTGAGGACTGGGGCAGAAAGGGCCACTGAGGTTCCAAGGTGCCACTCCCATTGGTAAAAATCAGTGCAAGACCATCAGAGCTTGGCTCTGGCTCCAAATGAAGCAAGATCCTGCTCTGTTGCCGGGAAAACATCTGCTGGTTTGGGAAGAAGAACAACAAACACACGAGAGAGGAGGGAGGACTGGAACATGGAGGATGAGCGGTTGGCAAAAAGCTACACACCTTTACAGGTCTGATCCAAAGCCCACCTGCATCAGTGACACTCATGACTGAGGTCAAAGAGGTTTGGATCAAACTCAAGAAGGTTGTTTTATACTTTCCATAGCTAGGATTTTCATCCTGTGGCTTGCAAACATGTGATGGGTTATGATCTGGAAAAATCAACTAACAACTCATATCAAAAGCCTCAAAAAAAGGCTGAAGTTCACTAAAGGATAGAGAAGGTTAAGTCCACATGAAAACCTTGAGGGATCTGTAAAACAGAATAGGTAGACCACCATCACAGAGTATTTAACTGTATTTTCCCTGCATCACTTGGGTACTCCTTTACCACAGGAAGCTTCCTTAAAATCTGCTACCTAGGAAGGCCAGCAGAAGAAACTAGTAATGACTTGTGAACAGAAAAAGAAATCATACTCAGAAATTTGGATACAATTTGTTTTCTTGAGTCTTAATTCAACCAGTAATTACACTAACACCACTGCAAATTTTACCTATGCAAGGAAATAATGGTTGAAAAAAACCAAACCATTAAGCAAATGCCCAAATCCATGGGGGGATTCCAGAAAGTGGATCAGCTCCATTACCTTGCTGGACTAGTCACCAAGGTTTCTACAGAGCTTTGGATGCCGTGGTCACCATGCAAAGACACATAGAAGATCAGCTCATCATCTAGGAACCAATAGTTCAACCACACAGTTATTCAAGGGTGGATTCGAAGCTGGGCTCAAAGCCAGACTTGCTGGACTATCTGTCCACCTGAATGCTTTTGAGTCAAGCCTCAAGGTGACCAAATTGGGACTACTTCAGGGATCATCTAAAAGCACTGTCTAAGCTTTTGTCCGTGGTCTGCAGATATTTCTGGGTGCATCTTCAACCTGGCCCACAGTGGCAACCTCCATTTATCTCCATTGCTCTTGCAATATTGCCTTACGAGAGGTCTAAGCGAGGTAGGGAGCTTTGGTTCTTGCTAAAAGTACCAAGTCTTCTAGAGGGGACAAGGAGTCAGTTTGTTTGGTCTATAAGGTAGCAGCTCCCAGGAGTGCTCTGAATTTCAGTCTGTTCTCCTGAAGTACAGCATAAGAAAGTAATCTCTTTTTTCTTTTTTTGATAGTTCCAAGATAAAGATAATAACTTCAAATACTTGCATCACTTAATGGCACGGTTATTACACCAGCAAGGCACAATAAAACTCTTATTAACATGCTAAGAGTCAGAGCACAGTATAATATAGTAATCCTGTAGCTGGAACTGTATCTAAGACCTTTGCTTTTCAGAACTGCACGTACAGATGTAGCAGCTTTGGAGCAAGTGAGGTTTCTCAGTACCATGAACCACCCAGACCTGCCAGCGTCCAAGTAGCCGAAGGCACACCTATATTTGCAGTCCTGCTAAAAAAAAATTCACAGCATGAAGGTGCCTTCATTAGGGAAGTGCCACTATAAATATCAGCTGTCAATTCCCGCATGAAGCAAGATGCATTAGGGAAGAGGAATCACATTGTGGGAACAGTTCCTATGCTAATCCTTGTCCTGGCATCGTTATTCCAGATGGAGATCACCCACCGGCTTCAAAGCTCCTTTAAAGAATCTGTAGCAGAGTCTAAAAGAGTTTTGATGATGTGTTTCTGTCTTTACAAAAATCCCTGGTGTGTAGAAATGGTTTATAGTCAGACATGTGTTTGTCTAGTGCAAGGAAGCACTGAAGAAAGCTCATGAGACCTCTGAGCAATGCTACCGTGACCACACAGTGCAGTGTGAGGCAGGTTAGCGCTGGATGAACTTTGAGCTGAAGCAATTAAACTGATGCCAACTCTCAGCTCACTCAGGCTGCATACTCCTGACATTGTCTGGTAGAAACATATCTGGATTTATCTGCCAAAAATCTTTGGAGGAAATCTACTGAGGAAGTTGCAAACTGCTAAAATCCCATAGATCTTTGCTTTTCTGATTTTCTTATAGCTGTTGCCAGATGGCCAAAAAAACTAGTTTGGGAATCAAAATCCCCTGTACAATGAAGAGTGCTGGTGGAAGGCGTAAAGTTGCTGCTACAGGACTTCAGTATAAGGAACAAGTTATTGTACCAGGAATCTCCAGCAACTGATATTGTTTGTGTCATGTCTATGCAGTCTGTAACACTTAGGCGCTCTTCTTCTTGCAGTACTTTTTGAATTCTTCCATCAACTACTGTCAAGTTTGACAGAAGACAGGGAGCTTTACGATTCCTACAGTTATGATGAAAAAATATAGGACAGGGAAAGACAATCTACGAGTGCATTACCAGTATAGAATGTGAATTTGCCCCATATTAGGCACAAAGGGGTCTACAGCGGCAGGAGATAATACAAAATCCCTAATTTCAGGAGATATCTTTTAATCCAGACTCACACTTTAGTAGACATAGAAGACTCCAACCATGAGACCATCTGCTGTAGGAAACAGAACTTCATCTGTTTCATCACACAAGACTTATTAACTCTCTGGCTAGCAATATTAATTCTGCTTTTTCCTTTCCTCAGTTCTCTTGACTAGTATTGTTTGGCTCTGTGTGTTTGTGTTTGCTCACTCTCCCCTTTCCTGTTTCCAGAGTGTCGCTGAATACCAAGTCTTTGAACTGCACTTCGTGAAGGAATTGCCCATGTACTTTGGCTTTTTCTGTTCCAAATGAGTTGGAGCCAGCTTTATATTGAATTGAGTACCTTTCAGGATTCCCCTCAACTGCTCTGTACTTCTGGAAAGCTATTTCTTGTTAGAAGTCCAGGGACTGTGATCACTCCTTATTTCAAACTTTCTTCTACATTTTTGTGAAGAATCATGCTGACAATGATCCAAAACAGGTTACCATGCTGATAGACATTTGGTTGGAGACATTTCACTTTAACCTACCTTCCTACTGTGCTGAATTCAGTCACAACACTGTCACTGATTCTCACATGACCAGGCCCAAAACAGCCTCTTAACTTGTTTTTATTTCTGTTAAAAATTAAAATAAAATGAATGGCATTTGAGAAGACACTTTCAGGAAAACATTTCCATGTTTAACTAGAAACAGGTTTTTCTGTTCTTTAACAACAGACTGCGGTTTTCAAAAGCCAGAACTCTTTCAGAACTGAGATTTTTTTGCCTTTTTCTTTAATAAAATAAAAACAATTCCTAAAAAAAAGTACCATGCCCAAATGGGACTAGCCCAGATGTCTAGCTCCATGTTCCATAGCCAACAGTGGATACCTACTAAACCGTGTAAGCGATGAGGCTTAGGGTAGTCTACCTGCTGAGACAAGAATGTTTCACCACTTCAGGTCAATGTAAGTGGACCAAAGAGTGTATTAGAAAATGGTCTGTAAAGAATTGTGTGCAGAAGCAGAGAAACTAGATGGGACGTAGACCCCTTATCCAGAGTTCCCACACGTAGACCTTCATCTGCTGTAGTTAATCTAAGCTGAAGCAACAAGCATCACGGGACTGAAATACCTTTCCCTCAGTCTTCCTGTTGGCATCAGCTTTGGAAAACTGTCAGTCCAACACACAGGGAGGTAACATGCCAGCAGTCATCCCTTACACTGACAGGGGACTAGGTTGTCTTCAACCAGTCCAACCCACCATCAGTAGCACAAGATAAATTTGCTTTTCAGTCCTTTTTGGCTCTTCCCTCTCGAACCACAGTAGCTGGATAGATGGCTGAATGACTTCTTCTTTATCCCTGAAAATAAAATATAAATCTTCTATATGTGTGCATGCATGTAACCTTAATTTTATAACCCTGCCTGAAAGCTAGCTGTTTCAGGCTTGAAGTGTTTATGAAAATAATTTCTAGGATTTGAAGCCACAAGAGTCCTGTTCACTGGGTTATTGCAGACAACCACTCTGATTTCATAGTTTACTTTGACCAGATTGCATGTTGTATGAGTTCAACAGAAAGAAGCATACAAGTTCAGCAGCGTAGTATTTTGTGTACCTGACATTAGGCTCTGGGTTAGTTCATGAGGCAGTCTGTTTGTTTGGTGGAACTGTGATCTTAGTCCCCTCCTAGTGATACCTGTTGAACATCACCGTGTATAACCATCACTGCTTAAAAAGGACAGTACAGAGGGGAAATCCTTTATTTCCCTTCCCAATCACTGTTGTATGCATTCTGCTTATCCCTTTTTCTTGAAAGACTAAGAAATTAAGTCTACAGGACATGCAGACATGCAGTGCACTGCTGAAGCAGCATCATCCTAAGGGTGCTATGTTTACGGAATCCCTGTTTGCTCTGCCCAGCCAAACATATTCCCCCATTATCTTACCACATCTGCAATGACTGTTTGTACAGCCTCTTTTTCAGGGCACAAAACATGCCTTTCTTTGACTTATCTACGGGTAGAGATTATGTGTGGGCAATTGCTGGAGCCTGCTATAGTATTGCTGGGTAAGGACAAGGTTTATGGATCCTTTTCCTGCTCCAAGACATCCTGTGATGGAGCTCAGCCTGGATAGAATCTTCCCACCTGGAGTCCTGCGTCCAGCTCTGGAGCCCTCAGCACAGGAAAGACATGGACCTGTCAAAGCGTGGCCAGAGAAGGCCGCAAAAATGATCCAAGGACTGCTGTGAGGAATGGCTTTTCAGCCTGGGAAGAAAAGTCTCCGGGGACACCTTATTGCAACCTTCCAGTACTTAAAGGGGCCTTATAAGAAAGATGGGGACAGACTTCTTTGTAGGGCATGTAGCAGTAGGACAAGGCGTAATGGTTTTAAACTAAAAGAGGACAGATTTAGACTAGATATAAGGAAGAAATTTTTTACAATGAGGGAGGTTAAAACCTGACACAGCTTGCCCAGAGAGGAGGTGAATACCCCAGTCCCTGTAAGCATTCAAAGCCAGGTTGGACAGGGCTCTGAGCAGCTTGATCCAGTTGAATATGTCCCTGCTCATTGCAGGGAGGTTGGACTAGATGACCTTTAAAGGTCATTTCCAACCCAAACCATTCTATGATACTATGCTTCTGTTATGATCTGCTCCTCCTGGTGAAGATGTGGAGGATACGCAGAAACACATGATAGCAGACAAGTCTTTACACAGATATTTTTAAAGCTATCCATATAGTGTTAAACTTCCAAGCTTGGATGCCAGCAGTGTAAAGACTTAGCTCTCCTACATGCCAATGTAAACAGGTCGTACGGCCAATAGGCCTTTTCGTGATAGGACTGGGGAAATGGATGAAATCAAAAGACCTGTTTCCCCACATGCTGTAGCTCTTTGTGACACTCTCACCCAAAAATGCAAGTAGGGAACAGGTAACATATGTCTCTTACAAGAGGGGATCTCTTGTGTCTGTTGAAGGTAAGTCCTTATCATATGGACCACTTGTTGGATAAGGAACTGGCTCCATGGACGCACTCGAAGAGTTGCAGTCAATGACTCAATGTGCAGGTGGAGACCAGTGATGAGTGGTGTGCCTCAGGGGTCGGTACTGGGGCCGGAGCTGTTTAATATGTTTGTCGGCAACATGGACAGTGGGACTGAGTGCATGTTCAGCAAGTTTGCTGGCGACACCAAGCTGTGTGGTATGGTCCATATGCTGGAGGGAAGCGATGCCATTCAGTGGGACCTTGACAGGCTGGAGAGGTGGAACTGCACGAACCACATGAAGTTCAACATGGCCAAGTGCAAGGTCCTGCACGTGGGCCGGGGCAGTCCCAAACACAAGTACAGGCTGGGCGGAGAGTGGCTCAAGAGCAGCCCTGAGGAGAAGGACTTGGAGGTACTGGTGGACAAGAAGCTCAACATGAGCCGGCAATGTGCACTCACAGCCCAGAAAGCCAACCGTACCCTGGGCTGCATCAAGAGAAGCGTGGCCAGCAGGGTGAGGGAGGGGATTCTGCCCCTTTACTCCGCTCTTGTGAGACCTCACCTGGAGTACTACGTCCAGCTCTGGAGTCTCCAACATAAGAAGGACATGGATGTGTTGGAGCGGCTCCAGAGGAGGGCCACGAAGATGAACAGAGGGCTGGAACACCTCTCCTATGAGGACAGGCTGAGGGAGTTGGGGCTGTTCAGCCTGGAGAAGAGAAGGCTCCAGGGTGACCTTAGAGCAGCTTTCAGTACCTGCAGGGGCCTACAGGAAGGATGGAGACGGACTTTTGACAAGGGTGTGTAGTGATAGGACACAGGGGAACAGCTCTAAACTAAAAGAGGGCATATTTAGATGAGATATGAGGAAGAAATTCTTCATCATGAGGGTGGTGAAACACTGGCGCAGGTTGCCCAGAGAAGCTGTGGCTGCCTCCTCCCTGGCAGTGTTCAAGGCCAGGTTGGATGGAGCTCTGAGCAACCTAGTCTAGAAGAAGATGTCCCTGCTGATGGCAGGGTGGTTGAAACCATCTGGTAAGGGTTGGAAGGGACCTTTAGAGGTCATCTAGCCCAACCAGATGATCTTTAAGGTCCCTTCCAACCCTTACCACTCTATGATTCTATGATTCTATATCTCAGCAACTACTAACACAGCATTACCTACTTCCCCAAGTAACACACACACAGACTCTCATATGCAACACCTTCTCTTGGAGCTCCTCAATTTTCTAACTGTCCCTGACGAGCAGATTATCACAAGGATCCCTCTATATCTCTTTTTCTTCTGATTCACAGGTGGCAGAAAGCTCCAGATTTAATATCTTCCCTCTTCCTTACTCAGTTTTACCAGTAAAGACAAATATAAACCAAGACAAATATAAACTAAAAGAGGGTTGATTTAGACTACATATAAGGAAGAAATTTTTAGCATAAGAGTGGTGAAAACCTGGCACAGGTTGCCCAGAAAGGTAGTGGAGGTCCCATCCCTAGAAACATTCAAGGCCAGGTTGGACAGGGCTCTGAACAACCTGATCTAGAAGAAGATGTCCCTGCTCACTGCAGGGGTGTTGGGCTAGGCCTCTAAAGGTCCCTTCCAACCCAAAGCATTCTCTTATTCAGTGATAAAATCAGGTGAGGTGTTTAGGTGCAAGACAGCAACAGAAAGAAGGAAAAGTGAAACACAACTTGAATATGCACTTTACAGAACTGCTTCTCAGGTGCTTTCAATATCCCTTTTCTAGATCCCCTTCAGTGTTTTCCAGCTGTAAGAAGAGGGATCCAGTGTGCCACCCCAAATTGCAGCTGAGCCCGTGGCACCATAGAGACTCTTCTCTGTTTGAGCTTACTTCTGTTTCTGCTGAGTGAGGTATTGCACACAGATGAAAATGCCCTGGATGGATCTAGTTAAAGCAAGAATGCTGGTCACTTAAAAGCAATTTCTTCTCCCTATTTCACACCTAATCAGCCCAGGGCTGTGTGTGAACTATGCAAATGTTGTTGATGGCACTTTGCTTTTCCAGTGCAAACAGACTGGCTGCTACTGATTGAGCTAGTAGCAATGTGGTGTGGCCATTAAGACAGACCCCTTATCCTTGACGTGGTATGGACACCACAGGGTATCCACACATATTCTTTTCCCCTCACCCTGACATGCCCTTGGCTGACTCTCCCAGGTCTGCTCCCATGGTGATATATAGGGCTTTAAAGGCTAAAAAATTGGCTTTAAAAACACATTGTATAAGAGATCACCTTAGTACCTGTCTCATCAGAAATTGATCTTTGCCTACTGGAAGATGGGAGCTATGTCTTGGGTCCATGAAAATTTGTTCTATAGGTAATTATGAATAATTTAAGGAAAAATAGGAGAGGAGTGGAAGATTCAGGTTAAATCCAGCTTAGCAAAGGGCTGGGGGAAAGCACATAGGAAGAAAGGAGTGTAATTTGGGATTTAATTCAATCCCTGGTTTACCACTGATTTTTTTAATTGAGATCACAGGCAATAGGTTTAGAGGATCAGTTTCTGTGAGTGTTTATCTCCTTCACAAGCTATTGAAGGATACTCTTTCTAGCTAAACTAAGTGAATAGCAAGGTTTCTGGGTCCTACACAGCACACGAAGTTAGGCACATCTGAACAGTTGCCAAAACATACATATGCTGATTGAGAAGATGCTTGAACTCCCTTCTCAGTGGAGTACCTGTAAAAATAAGAGTGCTGGATTTTGGCATTTTTTAATTGGCATTGGTACTTTCACCTACCATCTGCATATAGAATCAGTTACATCAACCAAATATTGAAAATGTGATGAAAAGGAAAAGCAAAACAAACAAGTAAACAAATAAATAAACAAATAAACAAAATCCCAGGAAAGCAGAGTACCAGGGGCGAGAGCTTAAATATTCTGTCTACTGGATGGTGTGGGACTGGAGTACGGGTTTTGTGAGCTCTTGATAAAGTTGTGAAAGAGTTCTTGAATTTTTGAGCAAAGTTCCCCTAAAAGAGATATCGTCCAGCACTTTCCTGCTTTCTCTTAGTCATATAATAGATTGGAATTATAAGTACTGTAAACTTAACAATGAATGTAGAGAAACATGACCGCTCATTAGGTGATTTTTTAAAATCTTAAGAAAATACTTGAAAAAATTAATAATATTTAGATGATTCATTTCAACTTGAATACCTTTGATAAGTGAAGGTAAGTGCATCCCATCTACATAGCATAGAATTGTGGTTTCAGACTTGACTTTGGTTGCCTGTTCCTATAGCAAACTTGTCAAATATATGTGTAAAAAGTCACTTTTCTCCCTGACCACTTGAAGGGATAACCGAAGTGTCAAGGCTGGAGCAGACCAGACAATAGCTTAAATCTTCTATCTTGAGGCATTTTTTCAAACTTTTGGATCTCAGCATCCACTTCATTTCCTAAATATATCTCAAGGCAGTTGACACTTTTCTGCCCTCTACTTTTGTTGGCAGGTTGTGCCAGGTGTCATTTTTCAAAGCTGTCCTCTGGCTTCTCTATCTGGAAAGAAATCGCTCTTCTATCATAAGACACAACCCTTCCTTCCTCTGTTGACTAATGTTGTTGGGGTTAATGTATTTTTTTCAGTGAATATGCTTAAATAATACCATAGGACTCCTCCTTGTATTCTGTGAAATATCTCACATTCAGAAACCTCACCATAGCTGTTGTGCACCTCTGAAAGGCTGAAGAGCCATTTTTATCTTGCCACTGAAGCAGAGTTCCTCAAATTATTCATCGCAGCAGAAAGTGCTCTGTGTCTATTGCCAGTTGCATTATCCTCAGACCTTCCAATCTCAACAGCACAACTTCTCCAGTGACGAATTAGCTCCTCTCTTTCTCTAGGTGGCTTTTAGACTGTGGCAAATCAATTTATCCTGTCTCTGATCCTTCTTCACCTCTTTCTAACTCCCCGTTGAACTCTGAGGGGCAGGAATCCAAGGGGAAGTATAGACTCCTTATAACTTTAAACTTTTTGCATGAACTACAGCAGCCCTCAGGCTAGTTTAGTTTGGCAGAAACAAATTGGCCATACCAAGAAGTAATACCTACTTTAAACTATTTTCACACACAGAATGCTCTGGTTTGTGTACCTGATGTTTATCAGCAGTCCCCCAAAACCTGGCTTGAAGTACTTTTCTACAACTCTTTGATGATGCAGCAAATAAGGAGGTTAGTGCTAGTTTGACACACTGGCTTTCAACTTTTTCTGAACAGTTGTTGCCTTATAGGCTTTCATTTTTGGCAGATATTCAGGGTCTGCATAGTGAATTTAAATATACTGGCAACAGAAAAGGTACAGGATCCCCCACTTCCTCAGGCGAGACTCCAGGAGCTCTGTAGTCTGTCATCAAACATTGTGCCCTTCCACCACGGCTTTAACAGTCATCAGATGAAGAGGCTGCCTTCTGCAGTCTGTCTCAGGTCAATTTTCTTATAAGTCCTTCAGAGATTTCCAAGACAGCCATTGACTCCCAGGGAACTGTAGGTCAGTGCTTGGTCTGCTCCAAAGAGACACAAAAGCAGAAAACAGTGGCAGGAAATACCAAGTCACAGCCAGGACCTCTGAAACATTACAGAAAGCAGACTGAAGAAGATGAAAGTGTGTATTCCCAATATGCAGCAGTGAACTCCAGCATAGCTAAGGCTGGAGAACGATCCAAGGATTGATATATGATTTTTAAGGGAGCTTTTACTTCTGTTCATGCAATTATTTGAAATGAACTAGTTACCTTTGGGAGACTGTATATTTGATTTAGGTTTTTTTTATATAAATGAAATCTATAGAATTGCTTCACAAAGATTTTGTAGTGAGATGGTTATTTGTATGCAACAACATATATATATTTAAATGTGCATGGCTAAGTAATACATTCACAGATTTCAAGGTCCAGAAGATCTGTTATGACCTGCTTTACTGATTCTCCTATCTCACACAGGCCTTACACATGCTTTATACTGAATAGTAGTTACAATTTTGGGCTCTGCGGGATATTCTAAGATTGCAAGATCTGTTTTCATTCTAAATTAGGATGAGAAGATTAGTTCTTCTTTCTCTAACTAAATGGAAATGCATCTGTCAAAATGTTATCCTTCAACATTTTTTACAAAAAATGAAATATATCAGCATTCCTTGAAACTGGAATGTTTCACTTGGATTCATTGATCTGACCGGAAGTATTTTATTTGACATTGCTTCAATGGTAATGTGCTTTTTTTTTTTTTTTTTTTGCGGCACATTGCCACTTGG
>Ga0065711_1003809_pt1 | contig 39987 bp, 21 predicted proteins | sample Hoacrofraction12_FD_59098 | JGI IMG/M metagenome (GOLD analysis project Ga0065711, IMG submission 59098) | Hoatzin crop microbial communities from Cojedes, Venezuela - Epithelial fraction 12 v2 (version 2) | ecosystem: Host-associated > Birds > Digestive system > Esophagus > Crop | place... | reverse complement strand
TGGGGCCGCTGGAGCCGGCTGGGACCGGCTGTGTCCGGCCCGGGGCAGCCCCGGCCTCTCCTCGCAGAGGCCCCGCTGCAGCCGCGCTGCCAGCGCTGGGGCACGGACACACAGTACAAAGCGTCAGGGAGAAAGGGCGGGATCTGAACTTGCTACAGGGGGAAATAGGGTTTAATCTGCAGAAGAGATTAGCTATGTTGTGCAATACTATTAGATCACCTGCAAAATAAATAGAGGCCTGACTAAATGATAGCCCACAAACAGTAGTTAGCATTAGTTAATCACCAACAAGCAGAAGGTTTTTTAGGGAATTTTGGCAGGATCAGTATGAACCAAGTAACTTTTTAATATTCTCATCAACAACGGCGTAGTAAACGTCAGATCAGCGTTGCTAAAACTGAAAACTATGCAAAGACTGAAAACAGTTAAAAAATGAAGACACGAAAGCAGTTTTTTGGAACAGGGCACTGTATTCACCAAAGCAGACAATGAACTGTCTGAACAATTTTTCTGATCTGACCCCTCTTTGGAGCATAGGAATGCCCAAGAGATGTGCTTATCTGAGAGCTCAGTTTCCTGAACTACCTGATTAAATAATGTCTCCTGGCAGCTGACTGCTTGCTTCCTATTAACGATCAAAAGATACTTAGAAATATTGGAAATACATGCTAGATGATCTGGATTTTTTTCTCTCTTTTAGGAAATTTCCTGTTCCATAGATGTTTCAGTGAAAATAATCCCACTCATAGAATCGTAGAATCATAGAATCATAGAATGGTTTGGGTTGTAAGAAACCTTGTAGATCATCTAGTCCCAACCCGCCTGCCATGGGCAGGGACACCTTCCACCAGACCAGGTTGCTCAAAGCCCCATCCAACCTGGCCTTGAACACTCCCGGGGGGACATCCACAACTTCTCTGGGCAACCTGTGCCAGTGTCTTACCACCTTCATCGTAAAGAATTTCTTCTTAATATCTAATCTGAATCTACCCTCTTTCTGTTTAAAACTGTTACCCCTCATCCTGTCACTACACTCCCTGATAAAGAGTCCCTCCCCACTGTGCTGGTTTTGGCTGGAATAGTTAATTTTCTTCATAGCAGCTAGTATGGGACTATGTTTTGGATTTGTGCTGAAAACAATGTTGATAACACAGGGGTGTTTTCTATACTGCTGAGCAGTGCTTCCACAGAGTCAAGGCCTTTTCTGCTTCTCACACTACCCCAACAACAAGTAGGCTTGAGGGTGTACAAGAAGTTGGGACGAGACAAAGCTGGGACAGCTGACCCCAACTGACCAAAGGGATATTCCATACCATATAATGTCATGCTCAGCATATAAACTCAGGGGAGAAGAAGGAAGGGGGGGGCGGATGTTCAGAGTTACAATGTTTTGTCCTCCCAAGCAACCATTATGTGTCATAGATCCCTGTTTTCCTGGAGATAGCTGACCACCTGCCTGCCAGTGGGAAGCAGTGAATGAATGCCTTGTTTTGCTTTGCTTGCATGTGTGGCTTTTGCTTTACATATTAAACTGTCTTCATCTCAACCTACAAGTTTCCTCACTTTTATTTTTCTGATTCTCTCCCCCATCCACTGGGGGGGAGTAAGCGAGCAGTTGTGTGGGGCTTAGTTGCTGTCTGGGTTTAAACCACAACACCCATCTTTCCTGTAGGCCCCCTTTAAGTCATGGAAAGCTGCTATAAGGTCTCTGGCAATGCCCTTGCAGTCCTCAATGGGTATTCATCCATTTTTCCATCTTGTGTATGCTTCTCTTTTGGTTTTGAGCAGACTCAGAAGCTTACAGTTAAGCCAAGGAGGTGTCTTGCTTCAAATACTCCCCTTATCTTTAAAGGGGATGAACTTTTTTTGTGTTTCCAGGAGAGCGTTCTTGAAAAACTCCCAGCGTTCTCTAGCTTCTTTGTCCTCCATGGAAGCTTCCCATGGAATCCCTCCCAACTGAGCTCCGAGGGAGCTGAAGTTTGCTGTTCAAAAATCTAAAACTTTTGTCCTAGTACTAAAAAATCTTTGTCCTAGTACTAAATAAAATAGTAACACTCACTAGTTCTTACACCTCTCCACTGAATACTAGAATCAAATAGAAATAATAAAAACTCAGAAAACATGAAGATTTCTCAACAAAAGTTTGCCCTTGCACTCCTTTTCTGTCTCATTTTTGGCTTCCGAGGAAACAGCAGAAACAGGTAACTCAGAGTTTGACCCAAGTGGTTTTACCTATTTAAATGTGTAGATGATGGCAGTGAACCACTCACTGGAACAGTCCCAAAAGAGAAATGTCATGAGTCTTGTACTAATTTAAAATTACAAATTACTTGTAGCGGATAACTTACTGAATTTAATCACAAGAGGCTAAAACTGAGCACAAATTGCTGGAGCTATCTACAGCTATACTCAGGATCACCAGTCAAAAATGCATTTCACAGATGCTTGTTGTTAGCTTACCGTAATCTCTTATCGACCACCTCGCATTGCCACTGCGTGTTTTCTTTTGATTTACACAACATAAATACTTTGGAATTATATGTACATAAATACACAGACACACCAAGAAAACCTCAGCACATCTATTTTTTTTGTTTGGGATAGGATTAAATAAATGATGATCATTAATTAATTCTTGTATAAATGCATTACAAATCCATTTGCTATTTCTCTTCTATAGGTAATTACACTTGTGGTCTCATCTCTATGAAATCCAAGGAATCTAGTTTGAAACCAAGATCTTGTTAGAAGAGTCTCGTTGTTAGATGCAAGCTGATGTGCTCCTCTACAGAGGAACCAGTTTGTGCAGACTCTTTTTCTGAGTCTGTTTTTCAAAGGGTGTTTGCTGGACTCATGAGTAGTGTCATTGTGGAAATTAGGAAACTTGATGTCCTTTGTGAGCTCAGCCTTACCTAGGAGTTGTTGTTTCATCTTAGGAATGTCCCAGTTTCTTGAGCTATTCTATAGGAGTAAGAACAATCACCTGCTTCATGGTCGTGTTACCCAAACTCTGTATACACTTCTTAGTGTAATAATAAGTGTACTCTATCAAGTGTATGTCCTTGTTTAGGTCTTTACATCCTTGAAAAAAGCATCTGCACAGATATGTCAAAATAAGATTTGCAGGAGGCATTCTGTACTGCAGAGCCTGATATCTGGGCAAGACTATCCCTATGCACTATAGGCAAGTAAACTGAAGACAGGCAGCACTGAGGGATCTCAACGCCAACAGCAAGTCTTGCACAGCTCTCAACCTGACCTGCTTTCGTACCTAAATAAATGATCACGTAATAAAGACCAAAACCCATCATTGTTGCTATTGTTTAGGGACAATGCCAAGCTTGGCAGGTTATGAAAAGACAGGAGCAGGATTAATGTAGAGGCTGGAAGAGATTGTACTTCTACCATGACCCATTAACTAATGCTGATGTAGAGCAATTTCCTGAATACAACTAGGAAGTAGCCACATCACTGTTCCCCTTTCCTTATCCATATAATAGATGTATTTAGACCTGGTCTCAGAGCAATTAGGATGACTGACTAAGAACGGAGTAAACAACACATCTTCCAATGCTATATTTTTCATATATATATATATATATGTATATATATACAGCCAAACACGGCCCAGAAAGGAAGGAGTTGGATGTCCAGTGAACGTGAGCTCTGTACCCATGGTATCAGCAGATCTGCATGGGCTCTCAGCAGCATAATACTCTGCAATCCACAGAGATATACTGGGAGGTGATTTCTTTTCCACATCTGCCCAGATGCATAATTTAACACTGTACGAAGAAAGGTCTGAGGGATGGAAAAAAGATAACTATGACAAATTTAAAGGGCATCAAATACTTTTAGCTTATCAAAAAATAGGGACCAGAAGTGTTTTGGTTACAGAAAATAAGAAAATTCATGCAGGGGAAATACTAGAAGCAATAGTATTCTTCAAATTGGAGAAGGAATGCAAATCAAAAACCAATGGCTGGAAGCTAAATCTGTACCATTTCCTATTAAAAGCTAGTCATCATTTTTTGTAAGGATGAAGATGATTAGACTGTAGCAAATTCCCTGCAGGAAAAGATGGATTCTCCATCTGTCGAATCAAAGTTTGATGCCATTTTAGTCAAACACGGATAAATGGAGTCAATATAGGGCTATCAGGGTGAATTCTAATGGTGAAATAGTCTTTTCATTTGTGGATTATGCTGAGCTTGATGCATGACAATGATGAAATTCAGTGGAAAGGATTCCAAGTTTCAGAAGTGAAAGTTTACTTTCTTCTTTGCAGACAATATCCCAAAATACAGTTTTAAGAGGTTTACATATTCCTTGTGTGTGGGCACAGGGTAGTGCTCTATATAATGAAACGTCAGCTTTTTACAGGAGGAAGAAAAACGGTTTTCTGACAACAATTTTGTCTTGTACTGACTATTCAGAAACAGAATATTGTATTCTACTCCAATGCCACACAACAGTCTCTCTGCCCTAGAATAAAGGCATCCAGTGACTATGCTGTCAGACGCAAGGCAAGTCAGTCATCCACAATGCAAGCTACTGTGCAATTATTTTGTCTAATGATTTATCAATTTAAGTAGCTTGTTATTCCTTTGTGGTTCATTTTTAGTCTTCTAGTTCACTCAGACTCTCTAACTTGACCTTCTTAGGATTTCTCACCCCTGCAGTAAGGATGCAAGAATATCATTTTCCCATGGCTCACAGGAGAGAGCTGAAGAATGAGAAAACTGCAGGTGATGCACATATCTGTCAGACGGCAGCAGTGAATGTTTATAAATCTTTATGAATTTAGAATACCCATTTCTTGTTCCATTAGAAAGTGACAATTTAAAGATTTCTGGATTACAAGGAGGCTAGTGACGTGTATCTGGACCCTGCTGACACACATCTCCTATTACATGGTGGTTGACTGTATATAAAAAATTAACTGCTCAGTGCCAACACTCTCTGCAACAGCTGCTGAAGGAAAATCAGTGATGAGTAAAGAACTCTTCTATGATTTCCATCAGAGAATTTAGAGATAGAAAGTATCCTGATTTCTTCAATGATGCGGCATATTTTTTTGTTCTTGTTATGCAAACACAGATAATATCATTAGATCTCCACTAAGCATGATAAGAATACACATCTCTTTTCCAGTAAGGACATCTGAGCTTCTCCAACAAAGCTTTTCCAGATATTTTTAACATGGACAGAATGCATTTTAGGCTTGTTTGGGCCTAAATATTCAGAGTTAATTTCTCCTAGGGGAAATAAATGGCAGAAGTTCATCTCAAACCACTCAGAGATTTATAGTTGGAAGTCTCAAAGGACCAAAATGATGTATTGGATGTCTGAGTCCACTGATAATAACCTGGAATGACTTATGTGTTGTATTATTGAAATACTAATGTGTGTGTACGTATATTACTGATATGAATGAGCAGTAGATGTATTGCATACATATCCACCAATAGGACTAAAATATATATGCATCCATCATTACAAGCAAAATGAGAAATTGGTCCATACTGTTTAGGCTTTTCCAAGTCCTCAATAAGAACCAATAAATACTTCCAGCAATTTGCTGAATGAGCTCTGAAACTCATTTTTTTTTATAAAAACTTATACTGTGGTTTAAAGCACCAGATGGACTGCAATGTGGAATAAATTAGAAGATCGTTGTTACCAAGGATTATAATAACTAGCATAAAGGAAGCTGCCTTGCAAAATAGGGTAGAAAATAGAAAGAAACATACAAATGACAACCCAGCAACTTGCTTATATGTCTTCTAGCTCAACTCAGCTGTCTGGTGGAAAAGGATCTGGGGGTGCTGGTCAACAGCCAGCTGAACATGAGCCAGCAGTGTGCCCAGGTGGCCGAGAAGGCCAACGGCATCCTGGCTTGGATCAGGCATAGTGTGGCCAGCAGGAGTAGGGAGGTGATCGTGCCCCTGTACTCGGCACTGGTGAGGCCGCACCTCGAGTACTGTGTTCAGTTTTAGGTCCCTTAGTACAAGAAGGACATTGAGTTGCTGGAGCATGTCCAGGGAAGGGCAACGAGGCTGGTGAGGGGTCTAGAGAACAAGTCTATGAGGACCTACTGAGGGAACTGAGATTGTTTAGTCTGGAGAAGAGGAGTCTGAGGGGAGACCTTATTGCTATCTACAACTACCTGAAAGGAGGTTGTAGCGAGGTGGCTGTGGGTCTCTTCTCCCAGGTAACTAACAATAGGACGAGAGGAAATGGCCTCAAGTTGCATCAGGGGAGGTTCAGATTGGATATTAGGAAAAATTTCTTTCCTGAAAGAGTGGTCAGGCATTGGAACAGGCTGCCCAGGGAGGTAGTGGAGTCCCCATCCCTGGAGGTCATCAGAAAACATAGATATGACACTTTGGGACATGGTTCAGCAGGCATGGTGGTGTTGGGTTGACAGTTGGACTTGACGATCTTAGAGGTCTTTTCCAACCTTAATAATTCTATTATTCTAGCATTCTAAGTTTCATTGAAATGCATCTGCTTAATGTTAGGCTTTTTGTCTTACTGTAAGGAAAGACATGTCTAAAATTGGAGTTGAAGAATAATCACCACACCTGTGATTTATTTTGCAGTTTTTGACTGTCCTGCTATACTCATCTGGTTAGGAATATAAATAAGTAAGCATCCTGACAGACTGTTTCTGGAGTAGATCTGAGAAGCGATCCTAAAACAAAAGCAAAGTTAAGGTGTTTGTTTCTTTTCCCAAGTCATATTTATTTTCATTTGTGTCAGAGGAAATATAAAATTATATAAATCTAACAGTAACTGCCAGAATATCTATCTCCATAGCTGTTGTTGTAAGATCATTAGAGAAAGTCACAATTAGCCATAGCTGAGAAGGGAGATCATGCAAAAAAAAAATTGTCAGGTAAGGGGTGGTTGAGGATTATCTGTCTGAGTTGTCACCTAAATCAAGTAGGTCCATAACAAGAAAAAGAAGGATGCTTTTTACACTACCAGTCATGCTACCTGCTAGTGCATGCATTCTAGTGCCCGATTACAGTCTATAACACAATTGACACTTGGAGTTAAGAAAACGTGACTCAGACTCATTGTAAACCTTCATAGTTGCTTAGGGTCTAATTCCTACTGATTTCAGATTCAGACACCTCATACTCAATTTTAGGCATCTCACTGTGACAGCTCAGCTAAACGAGTAGCTGCTGTAGGTATCCACAATGGGTAAGAAGGAGTTATAGACACTGAGTTGATTCGTTTGATCTTCACTTCTCTCCAGTGATTAGAGAGAGCTGGAGGTGACTGAGTTAATTACAAGTCACCATTTAACATCTAACATCTAGTATGTCTTAAGGCTGTGAGCCCTGGCCCTTCATGAGGACCTGGAGCAAAAAAAATCCAGCTGAATTTCACACCTGCAGCCAGGAACAGAGATCACAACCTGCATGGATGCTCTGACCATTGGATCATCCCCAGTTTTCTGTATAACAGAGGGAGAAAGCCACCAGAGCCAGTTCCCACAGCCCATCAGATGCCTCCCATTCAGTAAATTTACATTTCAGCATAAACTTTTCCCAGTGGCAGGTTGTATGCAGGACTTTGCTGCCGCATAAAGCTCTGCTCAAAGGCTTAAAAGGGATAAAACCTGAAGCTGGTTTTCTTTATTTCTGAATTTTCTCCAGTCGAATTCTGGGTGAATTAATCTCTGAGACTGATAGTAATTTAATAGAACTGTGAACAGCATTCCCCAGCATACTTGTACCCACCTTGTGCTTCCTCAGGTGCTGTTGGCTCCTCTATGCAGACTGCCAGGTGCTGTGCCTTCCCCAGCTTCCTCAGCACTCACTGCTGTTTGCCCCTCAGGTTTGATTGCTTACTTTTGCCTGCATCAAGACAGAACATATATTGTCATATCCATTAAAAAAAGAAAATAAAAGAAAGAACTGACAGGCGCTACCTGGATGATGGTTTTCCTGGTTATGCAGCATTATACAGCGATCTGCTACAAAGGGCAAGAAAGGAGAGGTATCTCTATTAACTGCTGTTACCCTATTTATCATCAACTGCAAGCTCCTTGTGGAGGCCTCAGTAGGAGACCATTCAAATAAATATCTGTCAGGACACCAAAACATCTCTTCAAAATTGGCATAACTGTGTACATGAGCTTTGCACAGATCCCTCCAGGCAAATCACATAAGAGCTGTATTCATCTGTGAGTTTTATGCAGTGCTCTGCAGGACACCAACAGCTGGTTCTCTGCAACTCTTCGATGCACAGGTTTTAGGAGCAGAAGGATCAAGTCTGTCATATCGTCTGCCCTAAGCACAACCAAAATGCTCTTTTCTAAACCATACAGTTTTACACAAATGTTGTCATACCAGATTTTTTTCTAATATCTTTATCAATGATCTGGACAAGGGGATTGAGTGCACTTCAATCAGTTTGCAGAATGACACCAAGTTGGATGGGAGTGTTGATCTGCTTGAGGGTAGGAAGGGTCTACAGACGGACCTGGACAAGCTGGATCGATGGGCCAAGGCCAACTGTATGAGATTCAACAAGGCCAAATGCTGGGTCCTGCACTCGGGTCACAACAACCCCATGCAAGTCTGCAGGCTTGGGGAGGAGGGGCTGGAAAGCTGCCTGGCAGAAGGGATCTGAGGATGTTGGTTGACAGCTGGCTGAACATGATCCAGCAGGGTGCCCAGGTGGCCAAGAAGGCCAACAGTATCCTGACTTGTATCAGGAATAGTGTGGCCAGCAGGAGTAGGGAATTGATCATGCCCTTGTACTCGGCACTGGTGAGGCTGCACCTGGAGCACTGTGTTCAGCTTTGGGCCCCTCACTGCCAGGACACTGAGGTGCTGGAGTGTGTACAAAGAAGAGTAATGAGGCTGGTGAGGGGTCTAGAGAACAAGCCTTACAAGGAGCGGCTGAGGGAACTGGAATTGTTTAGTCTGGAGAAAAAGCAGACTGAGGGGAGACCTTATTGCTCTCTACAGCTACCTGAGAGGAGGTTGTAGTGAGGTGGGTGCTGGTCTCTTTTCCCAAGTAGTAAGTGTTAGGATCAGAGGAAAATTCTTCAGGTTGCACCAGGGGATAGATTTAGATTGGATATTAGGAAAAACTTTTCCACTGAAAGTGTTATCAAGCTTTGGAACAGGCTGCCCAGGGAAGTGTTTGAGTCATTATCCCAGGAGCTATTTAAAAGACTTGTAGACATGGCACTTTGGGACATAGTTTAGTGGTGGACTTGGTAGTGTTAGGTTAACAATTGGGCTTGATATTAAGGATCTTTTTCAACCTAAATGATTCTATGACCGTCATCTAGGGAAGTATCATTTTTTTGATAGTCTTTAGCAGATGTAGCATTCTCAATGACATTGTCGAAATTTGTTATATTATGTGAAATCCCTTAGCATAAAAGCAACCCAGATTTCCTCATTCACTTCCTTTAGGGTCTCTTGGCACAGCAACTTACCCAACTATTGCTAAAATGTAAGACAGAGGCTGACTTTCCTCTGCTACCTCTCAGAGATCAGTTAGTCCAATTACTGTAGAATATTTCACTGAACGTGTTAACAGATGGGAGTCAGACCCTCCTTCCCTTTTCAGACAGATGGATGCAACTGTTTCCTGCTTTTTCTCTGTTAGCTCTCTTTACTTCTTTCTTCACTATGTAGATCTCATGTGTAGTATTCATCTGTTGTGTCTGACTGTATTGGAAATGACAAGACTGCCTCCACTGCGCTGCTCAAAGAGGTGCCCGATGTAGTAAAACTAATGTATTGTTTTACATTAATTGCATTCATATTTGTCTGAAAATTGTGGAGGAAAGATCTTTCTTCATTCTATACGATCATGCCCCCGATTGCTAGCAAATCTTTCCCATGACCCATGCTATAGTGAGAGACAGTGTTAATGGCATGCTTCTGGCTGTGAAACACTACTACAAATTGTCTCCGATAACCCCCACGGTCCAATTCCAACTGCTTACTTTTTGTTCCCATGGTTTAATAGGTTTTCTAGTATTGGGATCGGAGGTGAGGGTGTTCAATCCAGCTGTGAAAATCCTTCAGTGAGCCTTTACAAGCATTTTTAGAGTTAAACTGTTCTTCTGAGACTCATGAAAAAGACCTTCTGCATGGGGCAATTGACAGTAAGATTCTCTGACAGCATATTGTTCTCAGGCGCAAGTTTATCTGTGACTCCCTTCAGCAGCTGAGATAGAATTATCTGCTGTACAGGTGTCTCCAGCAAGCACTAAAGGGTAATCAGTGCCTTACACAGGTAGAAAAAGAAAAGTTGTTGTGATGTCCCTAATTCTCAGTTGCTCTGAGCTCAGAGAAGTGTAAGCTCCAGTTTGCCAGTTCTTTTGCCTGTAGGATCCTGTGTGGTGCCGCTGACTTCAATTATCACGACACCTGTTCTCAATATGAAGTATTTACAACACCACAGACATAGCTGAAACAGGAGGAATGGGAAAGTTTGCCCATAATGAAATGCTGCCCAGAGAAGGGTCCTTTGAATTTTTTGGTAAGTAGAAGCAGATTTGACATGAGTTGTTTCCAACATATGAACTTCTTGAACACATGAAATTCATGACCATGTGAACAGTGTTTCCAGCACAGAAATTTTCCTGCTGTGAAGACCAATCTCTTTAAGCTTTTCCCTGAAGAATAATACTTGAACTTTCCAAGTAATTGCAGCAGGCAGTGGCAGTTAAGTGAGAAACGGAAGAAGAACAATGTGGGTGGAAGATGCGTCTCCATCAGAGTGTGCAGTGCTATATTAGAGAGCCTTGAGTTGGCTCTGGACATGCTGATACAACTCTGGGCAGAGCTCCATGCTGTAAAAAAAGTCAGGTGAGACCCAGAAAGCTGGATATCTGTGCTAGTTTTCTTCTCTGGCTAATTAGTCCTGGAATTAATTAGCCTTGTTGCAGTATTTGTTCTGATGGGAAAGATGCCTGTGTTTCTGGATTCGGCAGGTTTCGCACTGGATTGTCACAATGTTTTGGGTTCACACACTGAGAACCAGGTTGCATTTTTACCATACTTTCCATACACTAATCCCCCTTACAGAGTTGAATGAAATAATCAAGCCAGGAATAGGGAACACCAGGGTAAAGGGGCCCTTAAGAATCCAGTCGTAAGGGAGTGACTCCAGTCACCAAAGGGTGAACAACCTCTCTGAACAATCTATTTCAGAATATGAAACTTGCATAAGTTCAGTTTTCCACAGTTTTCATTGGATATTTGATTGAGGCCTCTTCTCATTGCAAGGAGCATTTTCCTGCTGCAAGGGCTACAGCAGGTGCCTGGCAGCATCAGGGTAGTCTGAGAAATTCCAATGTTATGCAATACATTAAAGAAAGAAAAAGAAAAAAAATACCACCTTTTCTGAAACAGAGAACTGTTTCATGTTTCTGGAAGAGTTTTTAACAAAGGCTCAACCTCTGACCTCAGGATGGATACTCTGAACTGAAAGATCCAGTGTTGTAATAGAAACCTTGTATAATCTCCTCAATTAATGGGAAAGATGCCCAGAAAGTGTGGAGTTATACAAACTCCCTCACTTGATCCATCTGCCATCAATGCCTGCCATTGCTCACAATGGTCGTGTCAGTGAGGATGTACCTGAGACTGTTGTCCTAAAATTCACCAGGTTCGATGCACTGGTGTTTCCACTGCAAGATCATTTCCATGATGGAAATACCATCTGCAAAACATTTCAGTGAAAATAAGCATTAAAAGAAAATTCCTGCAGTATATAAAGGTGCCTGGGAATTCTGTCTATATTTGTATTCCTACAACAAGCAAGCAGAGATAGTGGCAGCAAAGTGTACACATCTCCCAAAGTGACACACACCCCCTCTAGGAATCTTACAGCTCCAGTAAACACATACCTTTAACAGAGAGAACATGTTGGTCCAGTGTCTTTGCACCTACCCATGGCTTTAGGAAGCAGCCAACACAGCATAGTGTTTGGAATAAGGCAGGGATCAAGTGAGATGTAGATTGTAAAATTGTGTAACCTAGAGGAACTTAGCTACCTGAAGTGATAGTCACGTAGAAGTTCCCAATGACTGGAAAAACTGAAATATTGCACGTATTTTTAGAAAGGGTGTAAAGGAGGAACCCTGAGAACTACCAGCCTGTCAGCCTCACCTCTGTGCCTGGGAAGATCGTGGAACAGATCCTCCTAGAAGCTATGCTAAGGCCCATGGAGGACAGGGAGATGATTCAAGACAGCCAGCATGGCTTCACCAAGGGCAAGTCCTGCCTGACCAACCTAGTGGCCTTCTCTGATGGAGGGACTACAAGGGAAGAGCTATGCATGTCATCTATCCGGACTTCTGTAAGGCCCTTGACATAGTATCCCACAAGATCCTTCTCTCTAAATTGGGAAAATATGGATTTGATGGCTGCACTGTTCAGTGGATGAGGAATTGGTTGGATGGCCTCATCCAGAGGGTAGTGGTCAACGGTTCAGTGTCCAGATGAAGATCAGTGATGAGTAGTGTCCCTCAGGGATCCATACTGGGACCAGTACTTTTGAATATCTTCATCAATGACTTAGTGTTTCATTGAGTGTACCCTCAGCAAGTTTGGAGATGACACCAAGCTGTGTGGTGCAGTTGACACGCCCGAGCGATGAGATGCCATCCAGAGGGACCTGGACAGGCTCAAGAAGAGGGCCTGTGTGAACCGCGTGAGGTTCAATAAGGCCAAGGGCAAGGTCCTGCATCTGTGTGGGGGCAATCCCCACTATCAATACAGGCTGGGGGATGAAGGGATTGAGAGCAGCCCTGCTGAGAAGGACTCGGGGGTACTGGTGGATGAAAAGCTGGACATGAGCCAACAATATGCACTCGCAGCCCAGAAGGCCAACTGATCCCAGGCTGTGTTAAAAGCAGCATGGCCAGCAGGTCAAGGGAGGGGATTCTGCCCCTCCACTCTGGTGAGATCTCACCTGGAGTATTGAGTCCAGCTCTGGAGCCCTGGAAAGACATGGGCCTGTTGGAGTGGGTCCAGAGGAGGACCACAAAAATGATCTGAGGGGTGGAACACCTCTCCTGTGAGGAAAGGCTGAAAGAGTCGGGGTTGTTCATCCTGGAGAAGAGAAGGCCACAGAGAGACCTTATTGCAGCCTTTCAATACTTAGAGGGAGCTTATAAGAAAGATGGGGTCAGACTTTTTAGTTGGCTCTGTAGTAATAGGACAAGGGGTAATATTTTTAAACGAAAAAAGGATAAATTCAGATTAGATATAAGGAAGAAATTTTTTACAATGAGAATGGTGAAGCACTGGAATGGGTTGCCCAGAGAGGTGTTAGATGCCCCATCCCTGGCAACATTTAAAGTCAGATTGAATGGGGCTCTGTACAACCTAATCTAGTTGAAGATGTCCCTGCTTATTGCAGGGGGGAGGTAGACTAGATGGCCTTTAAAATTCCCTTGCAACCCAAGCTGTTCTATGATTCTATGATTCTATGATTCTATGCCAATGTGAAGAGGGACTATCAATTCAGTCACTATTCCAGGCTTGAGGTCTTGGACTCTGTGTACTTTCCACTCTTTCCTGCTCCCTCAAAGCTCTTAGGTAGGTTTAGGTTTCCCAGAAACACTTCAGTGGGCCCTGAGACCAAATTACATTAAACCCCATAGTCCTCTATGCATTGGGTACCTCAGGCAGATTCCCTATAAACATATAGCAAGGCATGGGGGTCTGCTCCAGCTGACTGCCAGCAAGCTGTCACCTCATCTAACTGCTGGGAAGTCAGTTCACAGTCTTAGCCACACCATCCTTTACCCTAGGGATCATGTCTCAGTTCACACCAGCAAGAAGGATCAGGAACATAAAAAAAGAGAGCAAATCTCCTACCACTGCCTCCTCTCCAACTCCCTCTCCTTCACCTCAGCTAACACGTGACATTCCCATTGTCTACAAGATACAGCTGATGTGACTGGGATTACGAACATAAAGAAGGAGAATTGGTTACAGCTGGAGCAATTGTCAGGCAGGAAGATAATTGAAAGCCAGCAACATGATCAACCATTTAATTGCTTACATTAAAGAAATGAATTGACAGCAATCAAGCCAATCTATAAAAGGTACCAAAAAAATGATTTGTAAGAAAATAGATTAATTTTCATAAGGAACAAGTAAAAACAACCTTGGAAAAATTGAAAACCCAAGCTTGTGTTGTTTATAAACCTTAATCAATTTAAAACTCATTTTCAATGTATTAAACTTTACTATTTAATGTCTCCCAATGAATTCTGCCTTTGGCATTGTTCAGCAGTGTCACTGAAGCCTTGTGCAGTTAAAAATGGTAATTCATCAACATTACCTCTGCCAAGCATGCTTAAATCCGGAGGCAGTCCCCAAAATCATAAAGAGGGGAGCACTGTGAGATTTTTAAAGGGAACTTTTCCCGTTTGGGGGACTGTTGATTTCCTGGGGAGATTTTTTTAGAGGAGGAAAAACTACTGAGCTCTTAGAATTTGTGTTTTCAAACCTTGTGCTTTGGTATTAGTGCACAGAAACAAAGGCAAAATGGGGGTGGGGGAGGGGGGAAGAAGCTTAGCAAATTTGTTCAACACCCTGGTGGAAACCCTTGAGAAGCCAAACACCAGTCTTGCTGCTTACATTTGCCTTGCTGACCATTGGCACTGTACCATGCACCAGTGCAGAAAGGCACAGCTGCCTCCATGCCATGTTCAGTATTTCAGCCTCTCTGTCTGGGTCCAGAGCAGATCTAGAGAGCTCAAATTCTTGAAAGCAATCTAGCACAGGATTTTCTGAGCAGAGGCAACAGCACTGCTGGCTGGATGTGTTCAGACTTGGGGTTTGGCTCAGTTTTCCACTATATAGTGCAAGAACGTATTTCACGTCTTTGTTGGTTCACACATTTTTTCCCAATCCCTCGTCTGAGAAGTCTTTTAGAAGACCAACAAAGTTTTGCGTTTGTCCCTGAGAGCAGGACCCCAGTTAACAGCATGGTGAAAGTAGAAGCCAAGTGAGCTGCATTCCTGCTGCTTCATGTGTGCTGTCTCCAGCCCACCACATCACCTAGAACTGTCAGCCTTTTCTCTAATGCTTGCTCTAACACAAATCCTTTCCAACACACAGTAACCTCTGCTGAAATGTTTAGAACCAAATCTGAGGTGAGCAGGGATATGAACTCTATTATACCAGTGTACAATTAATTTTTTGAAGGTGTGCGGTGATGAAGGAATGGAAAGAGAACTACTCCAAAATGGAACCTTGATGTTTCACACTTTATTTTTACAAAAACAATACAGAGGTTTGATCTGTTTTTTCACACTTACAAAAAATCACTTAAAAGATTTTGTTTTGAAAGGAGAAGATATATTGTATACCATCTCTTTTTCTCCCTACCATCAATTTTTCATTTCGTGCTAAAAATCTAATTTTGTAAGTGTGATGCTCAAAAAAAGAAAAAGAAGAGAAAATAGCTGAATGCAAGGGCTCAGTTACTGGCTGCCATCCAGCCTCGCCATTCAGCTGACCGAGCACAGGCAAAATGAAGTGTCCGCCACCCAATGATTACCCTAACATTGCTGATTTTCACCCCCTGAAACAGAGTTATGAAAGTCCTACATAAAATCAATACTTTTTGAAGCTTTCTGATTTTTTATGGTTTCTCTCATATTTTCATTCTCACATTCTTCTTGCTGATAACTCATTGTCCAGGTATTCATATTCCACATTCCAGATCAGTTGCTCTGGGTTTGAGGAAAGCAGTGTCCCACCACAGGCTCAGTGAGATCTCCAAGACCTGCGCAGTGACAGCAGGGATCCAGACCAACTGCCTTTCTGAAAATGTACAGTCATCTCACGTGAGCTGAAGGAAGATCAGATGACCTTGCACCTCCTGTCCTCAGTGATACCCGGCTCTTAAGTCTGCATTTTGTACACCAGGGAAGTTTCAAAGGAGGTCCACCAAGATGGTCAAAGGACTGGAAGACAAACCTTCTGAGGCATATCTCAATAGTGGAAATGTTAAAATTGATACCAGCTGGATTAGGTTCATTATTTTTTATGAAAACAAAGCCAACTTAGTTTTCCACTAATATGAGGCAGAAATATTTAGGGCATAGGAATGCTTAAGTCGTAGTGACATTGTTTAATTTTAGGCCTGACTACTTTTTATAAACAATGCATTCCTTACTAACAATTATGCCCTTGAAGAGGATCTAACAGACTGATAAAAGGGGAACATCCATCCCAGAAGGCACCTAAAGCTGTAGGACTTCTGAAGAAGCATGAAGTTAACAAATATCTAGGGTAACTAGGAAAAAGGTAAAGGCGGCGGGGGGAGATCGTGACCACCAACTGAATTCAGAACCAAAAAGACTGCATCCCCCCAGCCTGCGAGCATGTGTAGTTCCATAAGGAAGTATACCTCTAAGATAAGTGTGCAACGTGATGAACCAATCAGAATATAACAAGTAATTGATTTGTTTTTGTAAGAGTATATAGTGCTTGTAACTCTGCTAAGCGGTCTCCTAGCTTTGTGGAATTATCACCTAGCACCCATATCTGTGCAAATATGCAGTAAAGACAATCCGCTGTGTGTAGATCAGCATACTGCACACTGGGTAAACGATCCCACTTTTGGGACAACACTACCGTAGTGCATTACTTGATAGACTAGAAATACTTAAGTAATAAGTAAAAGATGTTTCTAAAGGAAAAAGATTCAAATATTTCCCTTCTGAAAAGGTCAGGAATACTGATTATTCCACTAAAATTACGGGAATGTAGGACTAGGATGAACCATGTGCACCTATAACTGCAGGTACCAGGTAGCAGAGGTGAAGTAAAGGGTTACAGAGTATTGACTCCATTCTGACACGCCATAGGATGATACCTTTCTGCCTAGAGAAATCCCAGGAGCCTTAGTACTTAGGACCAAAGACTCAAGACACTGCAATGTGCCACAGTAGAACAGACAGAGGGTGTCCCATGCAAGCTCCTATTTCTCTGTCCATTTCCTGGACCCTCACATCAGAAGCAGAGGTATCCAGCATTTGCCCAGCAAGTGATTTGTGCTGAAAAGTCAACAAATCCAGAACTTGGTGCAGTCACTGCACATTGGGATATACAGATTGTTGGTCTGCAGTTTCCAGATATCTGGAACGTTTCCTGGTTGTAGCTCCGATCAACTGGCCAGATGGCAAGAAAGCCTAGAGAAATGGCTTACTGCTTTTCCTGCCTGGACAAAATTACTGGGTGGAAAAAGATGCTGTCTTCCTGGAAACTTAGGTCTAGAGTAGTCCCAACCTAATGCCCACTGTAGACAAAGAGATAAAAGTCACCAAAAAATTCAACTTTATTTGCCAGTTGGACCCAGAGGGAATTATATTCTGATTTCATCCTTGTATGTTTTATTGACAGCAATAGTTATGATCCTTATAATGGCCTTATAATTCCCTGCCTTGCTCTAAGATATAGTATATGGTGAAAGAAACTAATGAAGCAAAAGACACTCGATATCAGCCTTCAAATGTGCTGTTTATAAAATCCTTTTAAAAGGAAAAATAAAACAGCCATTTTAATAAATTAAAAACCCTGATGCGCAGCTTGCTGGATGGCAGGTTGAATCAAGATGGTTGACATGTCACACTGTAACTACTTCCCCAGTGAATGATGACATAATTTTCAGATTTGCCCTTCTTACTGGCATTGATGCATGCAGGCAAAACGATATATCAGTCAGTCTTTAGGACCTAAATGCCTGTTATGAGCCAATTCTCTGAGGCTCTCAGCTTCCTGCATCTCGTAAGAATCTAAGCAGTGTTTTGTAGTCATGTGAGCCTTTTATAGTGCTTTACATCTCTCAAATTGGTTAGAGCCTAAAACCAGAGCCCTTTCTCTGTTTTACATCAGCCACATTATTGGTATAGTACAAGTGTGTATTGCTCTATATCCTTCTTACCACCATGCTAATGCCAGCTTCTCATAATTAAATATGGACAGAATCCAGTGTTGTACCACACATTTAACAGGTTTATGGCCCAGTTTCTCCCCGGTTCATTTTCAGGTCTTGTAAAACACCTCAGCAGAGCTGCTCCTAGACAGAAGCACTGCATCAGTGGAAAAGGGAAGAGCTGCTGATGTAATCTACCTGGACTTCTGTCAGGCTTTTGATACAGTCCCCCACAGCATTCTTACCTCTAAATTGGGGAGACATGGGTTTGATGGATGAACTATGAGATGGATAAGAAATTGACTGGATGGCCACATCCAAAGAATTATAGTCAATGGCTGAAGTCCAAGTGGGAACCACTAGTAAGTGGTGTCCCTCAAGGGTCCACACTGGGACCAATACTATTTAATATCTTCATCAATGACGTAGTGGGATTGAGTACACCCTGAGCAAGTTTGCAGATGACACCAAGGTGGGTGATGCAGTTTATACATTCAAGGGAAAAAATGCCATCCACAAGGACCTTGAGAGGCTTGAGTGGGCCCATGAGAACCTCATTAAGTACAACAAGGCCAAGGGCAAGGTCCTGTACCTGCATCAAGGCAATCCCCAGTATCATGAATGGATTGAGAACAGCCCTGTGGAGAAGGACTTGGGGATACTGGTGGATGAAAAATTAGACATGAGCCAACAAATGCACGCTTGCAGCCGAGAAAGCCAATCATAACCTGGGCTGTATGAAAAGAAGCATGGTCAGCAGGACAAGTGAGGTGATTCTGCCCCTCTGCTCATGAGAAACCCCACCTGGAGTCCTGTGCCCAGCTTCCCAGATGTGGATGCCCCATCCCTGGAAGTGGTGAAGGTCAGGATGCTTTGAGTAATGTGATCTAGTGAAAGTTGTACCTGCGCATGTCAAAGGGGTTAGACTAGTGCAAAAGGTCCCTTCCAACCCAAACCATTCGAGGTTTCTATGATTCTGTCGTATCATAACAAAATATTCATGACACCCAGAGAAATGGAAGTCACATAATATACAGCTATATAATCTATAATATATTATGTAAAAGATTTATATAAAAATTACTTGTGCTTTGTTGCTGTATAATATATTCAAGACAAGTGCTGACCGCACAACTCACATATTATCTCAAGCAAAATGACAGAGGATGTCAGATAAATTTACACTCTTCCTAAGGAATAGATCACTTAAAGAAGATAGTCTTTTAAGTGTTTTGAAGTAGTGACAGTCAAAAGGAAATATATAACCCCCAAAAGGTTGGGTTTTCATATTTCATGAAGCCTGAAAAAAGACCTGTTTATGTAAACCTTTCCTTGCTTTCATCCAGTTGTTGGAACTACAGTATTGCAGCAAGTGGGTGCTCATCTAAAAACTAGCTCACTGAACCCCAGACTTCAGGACCCAAATCTGAAATCCTGTAAAAAGATTTTGAAGATATGAAAAGACATCATATGTGTTGTAAGTTACAGCTATCAAACGCGCATTGTAGCAACTGAGATTTTTTCTCATGTTGAAGTGTTTCAGGTTTGGGCCAAAATGCTTTGAGGGTTTTTTTTTAAATAAAAAAGAAAATTGAAAAAAACATACTAAATTAAAACATTTTGATGTTGTCAGGTAGTTTGGTTTTGGTGTTTTGTTCTTCTCCTCTCCCCCTGGCCCCCCCCCAAAAAAAATAAAGATTTTGTGGGAAGAAATTATTAAAATAGACACTTTGACTGCAGTAGAAATGCCTGTGGTTGCTAAAGGATGATCTGATTTTTGATCATGATTATGTGGTCTTACAAAGAAATAAACTATCAGTCTCAAATGAGACCATTCAGAACCCCATTATACCTAATTAAATTCCTTTTTCCTAGGATTAATAGAAGTTCTGGGTGTGAATAACTTTGCTTAAGTAGATTCACAAATCTGGCTGCAATAAATTACAGATGAGACCTCCCAGGAGCAGAACAAATCCCATCAAGACCCTCGTAAACAAAATGCCAGCATCTGGAGCCAGAGAGAAAAGCACAGGCAGAATAGAGAGAAGAATTACAGACCTGGGATTAGCCTATACATCAACACCATCTACAGAGAAAGAAAAGCTCTTTATTTATTGCTTACCAGCCTCCAGGGTGTGAGTGTCACTCAGCATTAGCATTCACCTTTATAACTGTGTTTTAATTTATAGTTCCACCCCAGTGTAGAAGGAGCAGCCAATTACGTGTCTACGAGAACATGTATGCATTGAGTATAACCCAGCTGCTTCCTCTTCCCTCTCACGCAGAATGCATACATACAGATTTTCTTGTCCTGAGCCTGAAATAGAGGTGTGAGAGATTGGAATTGATCTGCATTATTACATAAGTGCCAAAAGAATACCATGTTGTATACAAATCTATGTTTATGCAGGTTAAGCCGCAGTAGAAAGGTTAGGAGATATTAGGCACCAAGGTGCTAGTCCACGTTGGTCAAAGCTGCACAGCTGCTTTGCCAAGGCTGGGAGCTAGCAGCTAAAATGCATTAAGTCCATTGAGGTGACAATCTCTTTGTACTCCACTGTCTATAGTGACCAGGTCTATGACTACTTAGACATGTATATCAGACAAAATCCTGTCCTTTCTGTCAAACTTGGGCTATTCCAGCCCCCAACTCTAACCGGATCTCCTCCTCCCCTCCTTTTTCTGGTGGCCCCCATCATTTCTTGATACTTACTTTTCTTTGTCTGCTTCACAGTGGCACCCCCAAGATCAGCTGGAGATGCTGAGCACTGCTCAGATCCAGCCTTCAGGTGAGATTAGATGCTCAGGTACTCACCAATGGTAGTGGCTTGCTCTCCACTGCTCAGCAGTTCACTTACTGTCCTAAAACCAAAGCTGTCAAGCCCTGTTCGGTTCTGATCAGTACCATCTGTGCTCCTGGTTCCATTTTTACAGGGTGTGTTAATATTCTTAGGCCAAAATAGATCACATACTTGAGATATTAAACCAAGTCAGTGTTTGACTCAGATCCTGCAGCCAAGCCCTGTTTATAGGCTTGCAGCTCTCCACATCACAGGTCCATATCATTGGTGTTGGATGGATGCAAATCTGGTGAGACAGAGGAAAGGATTTCTGCTGAGATGGTCTAATGCAGAAGTGCCTAAAGCTGAAGTGCAGATTTAGCTATCCAGATACCAAATATGGTGCTCTAACTTTTGCTCTCTGAATTCAAATGAGCACTCCTGAAAGACCAGCCAATCCCACCCATCTCTGAAAACCAGTCACAAAGGGCTTTGAGAGGCTCACTACAGATGGTAGCTCAAGATTTCTTTTTCTAGCTGCCAAATCACCAATAAGAATGGCACGAAGTATTTCAGTATTTATTCACTTCCTTCAGTTTCACATTTTTCTCATTTAGAGCAGGAGAGGATGAAATGTTTCACTTCTATCATCAGGAAAGGAAGGACACCCAGTTAGGCTGTTTTAATCAGACAAATTGAAGTCCAGTCTCCACATATTCAGATTAATATTATAGGAAGGAATTTTCCTTTGGTTTCAAATAATATTAAGCTAATGATTAAGGGATGCATCTTTAAACAGGTACTCATTAGATTTGAAACCTTTGATCCAATCAATTTTCCCTCCCACTTGCCCCTAAATTGTCAGCTCCTAAGCACTTCAGAAACTCCCATGCACGATGACCCATGCATTACATGCTATCCACCAATATTAAGAGTATCACAGCAGGGCAAACTTTATCCCTCCCTAAGGAGGAATGAAAGGGGACTAATTTTTTTTTTTCTTAAAGGTGATTCAGAGGACAGACTGTAGATAAAGGTTTGTGCATGGAGAGGCTGGAGAGAATTACTGCTAAGATTTTATTAGCGTGCATAAACACTATGACGTTTTTGATGCCTCAGGCTATAGAAGCACAATCATTACAATGAAGACCATATTTCTTTCCATCTTTCCATTGGTCCTGTAACACATTGAGCAATCCATCTTGCTCACATGCTCTACATAGTCATATATTTATTTATTTATTTGCTTCTCACAAATAGTGTTTAACCTTTTGAGCACTGCAAGTAATTTGAGGTGTGAGAGCATGGGCTCTGCAGCTTCTGCCTTCTAACATAACTCAGGTGGAGTGTACAAGCCATGCTATCAGATATAATGGGTGCAGGCTGAGAGAAAACACCAGCTAAAGAGCCAGGACCATATACATATATTCCCTATGGCTAAACATGCCTGTCATGACCAGGTACAGGACAACCATTCCTGGCACCACCAGGTACAAAATTTCTGAAAGCTGCTGCATGAGCCTGCTGCTCTACTGATGCCAGCAGCAACTTACTACACAAAAGCAGCACAGTGAAGATGGCTGCAGATGAGTGACAGAAGAGCAACAGGGGGTATGGACTACACACACTTTTCAGAAGTAACAAATGTGTGTTTACTCACAGACATAGTAATGCTGATGTTTTTGTCATCTAAACATCATTCAAATGAAAGCTGGACAACTAATTCTTCACTTAGAAACAGCTGAAAACTCGTAAATCTAAATGCTTAGCAACACACAGCAAAAATGCCACACTCTGGGTTGCTGAGGGTTCAAAACACATTTGAGAAACATGGAAATACTTCTCATTGAAAAGGTAGATAATAATTAGTATATTCTTTTTTAGTTCATGAGCAAAAAACAATCTTCTGAAATTGTGCTTCAGTTTTTAAATTAATAGCAAATATCTCTGCACACAGTACTTTTTCAGAAAACTGCAAAACTGAATCCACTCACAACCTCCATTCAGTTGATTCAGCCATGTGATGCAGTTTCTTTTTAATTGGATGATTTATACAACTATGAAGCCCTCTGTGAATTTTGCAATTGAGTATATCATTGATGATTGTCTGCAATGAGGCTTGAAGCTTAGAATTAAAAACTTATTAGTATTTTCATTAGAAAATTTCAAGAGCTCAGATATTGAAGAAGATCAAATCCCAGAGTCCGTAGCAGGCTTTTACTGAAATTTTTTCTGCAATTGTTCAGAATTTTCTATTTCCTATAAATTATTCAAATGAAACCCTTCCACAGACACAGACACAAAATTTCAAGGCCAGAAGAGACCATTGCAATCATTCAACCTGATCCGCTTTGTAATGCAGATCACAGTCACCGCTTTATCTTCTCACTGGTCTTTCCAATTAGGCCATTGGTATGCCCTAAACTCCCGTCCTCTGCAATATCTTCCCTGTCCTAATGCTCAGCACATCCTAATGCCTGCAGCAATGCTCTGATTTACCGTGTCATCTCAGATGAGGCGTTTTCTGCCTACATGCTATTTTACCCTTTGGGATTTATTTTCTTGTTATTTAACACTTCTCAACCCTGCTTTGCACCTGTATTTTCCCAATCAGACAAGCTTGTCTGTCAGTGAAGCACTACGCAGCTGCGACAAACTAGCAAAAAACGTCCCTTTTTAACCACTAATAATCAATAATTGCATAAAAGCCCACTGAGGCATTTTCTGCAGAAGCAGCTGGTGCTGGTTACTCTCAAGCAGTCCCATAAATACTACTGGTAAAGGATTATCCGTCAATTATTTACTGTCTCCCAACAAAATGCTTAAATATGCAGCAAAAAATCAATGTAAAACTTCGTCCTTACAGACGAATTTGCCTTAATGATCAGTTTAGAGAGCGTGTGGCTGCAGGACAGAGAAGTGAAGCTATTCTCCACCTTATTCATGGCATAAAAAGCTCAGGCTAAGACTGAGCCTGTGTCAGGGGTGAGGGGGGAAGTGTTGTGATGCACAGACACAGTCACACTCCAACAACTTTCTGTCTTACAGTCACCCTTCTTCACAACTGAAGCAGAGATGCCAAAATCTATTTGAATTCTCATATAGTAATCCAGAAAGGTATCCACTCTTGGCTAGAACAGACAATCTTGCTGTCCATAAAGTGTGCATATATGGAGTTTTGTCCTCAGGACATAAATCCACTGTGAATAAAATCAGATTCATTACGTTTAGATACAGAGCTTAAATAGACATTTTATCCCAATATATCATGATTCTTTAGAAATTCGATTCCAGCCAACTTTTGCTCCTCTTGTGACATTGCTGAATGCATGGCCAGCTGCTCCTTATGTCCCAAGGTGTTTCTGAGAAAGCAATAAATAAAGACAGGCAATAACCTGCATGCGCTTGCTGCACTCCGTCCCAACCTGCTGGCTGTAGGAAGGAGGGAGGAACAGTATCCCTGCCCTGAGAAATTCTTCAAGTTGCAAGAACTTTTCAATCTAGCAACCCCATCAAAACTTGAACTTTCCAGTGCTGGTGAGCAAAATACACCAGAGGCTGGCGGAAGTCTCACAATCGCTAGCCCTTGCTCTTGTGGGGGACATTAACTTACCAGACATCTGCTGGAAATAGAACACAGCGGAGAGGAAGCAGTCCAGGAGGTTCCTGGAGTGTGTGAAAGATAAATTCCTGACACAGCTGGTAAGTGAGCCTACCAGGGGAGGTGCCTCACTAGACCTGCTGTTTACTAACAGAGCAGGACTGGTGGGAGATGTGGTGGTTGGAGGCCATCTTGGGCTTAGCGACCTTGAAAGGATAGAGTTCTTGGTTTGTGGTGAAGTGGGGGGCCAGCAAAACCACCACCATGGACTTTGAGAGGGCAGACTTGGCCTATTGAGAATGTTGGTTGAGAGTGTCCCTTGGTAGAGAGTGCTGAAGGGCAAAGGGTTCCAGGAAGGCTGGAGATTCTTCAAGGAGGAAGTCTTAAAGGCACAGGAGAAGGCTGTCTCCTCCTGTCCCCATGTGCCGCAAGACAAGCTGTTGGGGAAGGCGACTGACCTGGCTGAACAGGGAGCTCTTGCTGGGACTCAGAAGAAAAAGGAGGGTCTACCACTTGTGGAAGGGCAGGTGACTTGAGTACAGGGGTCTTGTTAGGTTGTGCAGAGAGGAAAATAGAAAGGCAAAAGACCAGATAGAACTCAGTCTGGCCACTGTTGTGAGGGACAACAAAAAATATTTTTACAAATACATCAACAACAAAAAGAAAGCCAAGGAGAATCTCCATCCCTTATTGGATGTGAGGGGGAATATTGCCACCAAAGATGAGGAAAAGGCTGAGGTACTTAATGCATTCTTTGCCTTAGGCTTTAATACTCAGACCAGTTATTCCCAGGGTAGTCAGCCCCCAGTGCTGGAAGAGAGGGATGGAGAGCAGAATAAACCTCCCATAACTCTGGAGGAAGCAGTTAACGACCTTGCTATGCCACCTGGACACTTACAAGTCTATGGGGCTGGATGGGATCCACCCAAGAGTGCTGAGGGAACGGGCGGAGTAGCTGGCCAAGCCAGTCTCCATCATCTATCAGCTGTCCTGGCTAACAGGGGAGGTCCCAGATGACTGGAGGATCGCCAATGTAACACCCATCTACAAGAAGGGCTGGAAGGAGGACCCTGGGAACTACAGGCCTGTTAGCCTGACCTTGGTGCTGAGCAAGCTTATGGAGTGGTTTATCCTGAGTATGCTCCCTGGGTATGTGAAGGACAGCCAGGGGATCCAGCCTAGCCAGCATGGGTTCATGGAAGGCAGGTCCTGCTTGCCCAGCCTGATCTCCTTCTATGACCAGGTGACCCGCCTAGTGGATGAGGGAAAGGCTGTGGATGTTGTCTATCTGGACTTTAGTAAGACCTTTGACACTGTTCCCCACAGCATCCTCCTGGAGGAACTAGCTGCCCATGGTTTGGATGGGTGTACTCTTTGCTGGATAAAGAACTGGCTGAATGGCCAAGCACAGAGAGTGATGGAGAATGGAGTTAAATCCAGGTGGCGGCCAGTGATGAATGGGTTCCCCAGGGCTCAATTTTGGATCTGGTCTTGTTTAACACCTTTATCAGTGGTGTTCAGTTTTGGCCCCTCACTACAAGAAGGATATTGAGGTGCTGGAGCATATCCAGAGAAAGGCAACGAGGGTGGTGAGGAGTCTAGAGCACAAGTCTTATGAAGAGTGGCTGAGGGAGCTGGGGCTGTTTAGTCTGGGGAAGAGGAGGCTGAGGGGGGGGACCTTACTGGTCTTTACAACTACCTGAAAGGAGGCTGTAGTGAGGTGGATGTTGGTCTCTTCTCCCAACTAACTAGCGATAGGATGAGAGGAAATGGCCTCAAGCTGCATCAGGGGAGGTTTCGATTGGATATTAGGAAAAATGTCTTTCCTGAAAGAGTGGGCAGGCGTTGGAACAGGCTGCCCAGGGAGGTGGTTGAGTCACCACCCCGGAGGTGTTCAAAAAACTTGTAGATGTGGCACTTCGGAACATGGTTTAGTAGGCCTGGTGGTGTTGGGTTGATGGTGGGACTTGATGATCTTAGAGGTCTTTTCTGACCTATGATTCTATGATTTGCAAAGATTCAGGTCTATGTATGTGCCTTCCTTCCATCTTTCAGGACAGTGTCCCCAGTACCAGCGCTGTTCCATCCCAGATGAACAGTTGAATATAATTTCCAGCAAGGAATTATGCCTAATTCTCTCTGAACACTCTCACTGATCCTATTCGTCTTTCATTTTTTCTATACCAAAAGAAATACTTTTAACAGGCCAGTCTAGCAACCACTTTCATGAGAGTAGAACCACGTCACCACATGTGTCATGAATGATGCAGGTTCAAGCCCCCTGGTCTAACATAGGCCTAGCAAGCATTCACAAGTCCTGGTCTCCACGTCCTAGAGATTTACTGCCACTGTTAAGGGTCTTTGCTGTTGACGAACAGTTGGATATTTTTTTCTCTCCCTCAACCACAATGAAGTAACTCCATAGTGGAGCTTAAGGAGATTTTCCGGAAGAAAATTTTATTAAAGCTTTTTTTTTTGCATTTGTTTCCACCACCCCCCCAAAACCCCATATTTTGCTGAATCATAATTTCCAATTAAAAAAAGAAAAATATAAAAAAAAATTTTCACCATTAAAAAGTCTTGAGTCTTTCTAATTATATCCTCTCAGACCTCAGGGTCTAAGAAGGCCCTGGCTAAAGCACAGAGAACAGTAATCTAACTAAAAAGAACTATAACAACTGCAACAAAAAATGGACTCTGAATAGCAAAACAGCAATTTTTTTCTCTTTTTTTCCCATTGAAACCTTTATGCTGCTTGTTTTATTGACTTGCAATACAATAAGAACTCTTTAAATCATGAGGAAATGAAGGGTCAGCTCCTCTTCTGGTCTTCAATGATATTTCTATTTTACCTTTAAGGCTATGGTCTTTATGCAGCTTTTTTTTTTTTTTTTTTAATCTTGAGGGATCCCCAAATGCCTGACAGAATGCATATAATGGATAAATACCTTCTGAAGGCATCGAAGCATCTGTGGCTGTGGGGAAGTCCGTGCTGCATCAGGTACACCTTGAAGCATCAATGGCTGTGCATGAGGTTATGCTGGAGTGCCTCAAAGCATGTGGCCATGGATAAGCCCATGACAGAGCAGGTACACCATTGGAGGCACTGCAGCCATGGGTAAGGCCATGATGGAGGAAGCTTACTTCTGAAGGGACCATGGCTGTGAGTAAGGTCATACTGGAGCAGGTGTATCTCTGAAGGTATTGTGGTCCGTGGAGAAGGCCATGCTGGAACACGTGTACCTCAAAACGACTGTGGCTGTGGATAACTCTATGTTACAGCAGGTATATCCCTGGAGAAACTGTGACTCATAGATAAGGCTCCACTTGGAGCAGATACACCCCTAAGTGTCCAAGCCAGAGCAGGGGCAAGGGAAGGAGTTCATTACGATGTTAAACGCTATGGTCTGGTCCAAAGGGGCCAGAGGTAGAGATTGCAATGGAAATACCTTTAAATTGTTGTAAAATGGGATTTGAAGAATTACCTATAGCAGGAATCCCTTGTTGCTAGCCAGGCTAGGAGCAAGGGGAGGAGTTCGTTGCAATGTTAAACCCTATAACTGTACAACCAAACAACTACAAACCAACCAACAAACAAACCCTACACCCCCTAAACCTACAAAACAACAAACCCTACAACCAAAGAGACCAGGGGTGGAGACTGTAATGGAAATGAATTTAAATTGTTGTAACCCATGATTTGAGTCGCATGTTATAGGAATTACTGTAGCAGGTACCACCTGAACCAATGGAGGACAAGTCTTACAAGCAGCAGTACAAGTGCAGCAGTGACCCTACCTGAGCTGGCTTTGGTGCTCAGTAACTCCACGCAACACTTCATCTCTCCTGTCCTGAGTGATCACCATAACAGATGGAGCCCAAAGTCATGGACAAAAGGAGCTCAGGGGACTTTTTATGGACATTTATGGACATTTTACAGACATTTCACGGAGGTGGCCGATGGACTAAGGGAATGATATCTGTGTATTATATCAAAGGATGGGAAGCAGGATGGTGATTAATAAGATATGTACTGGATAGTGTGGGACCTGAGCATGACGTAAATGGTATGAAAAATGGGTGGAGAATGTGCTGGTTTTGGCTAGGATAGAGTTAGTTTTATTCATAGCAGCTAGTAAGAGGCTATGTTCGGGATTTGTGCTGAAAACAATGTTGATAACACAGGGGTGTTTTCGATACTGCTGAGCAGTGCTTCCACAGAGTCAAGGCCTTTTCTGCTTTTCATACCAGCTCACCAGTGAGTAGGCTGGGGGTGCACAAGAATATGGGAGGAAATACAGCTGGGACAGCTGACCCCAACTGACCAAAGGGATATCCCATACCATATGACACCATGCTCAGCATGTAAAGCTGGGGGAATAAAAAGGAAGGGGGGGATGTTCAGAGTGATGACATTTGTCCTCCCAAGTAACCGTTATCCATCGTGGAGCCCTGCTTTCCTGGAGATGGCAGACCCCCTGCCTGCCAATGGGAAGCAGTGAATTAATTCGTTGCTTTGCTTTTCTTGTGTACATGGCATTTGCTTTATGTGCTAAACTGTCTTTAACCCAACCCATGAGTTTTCTCACTTTTCCCCTTCTGATTCTCTCCCCCATCTCACCAAGGAGGAGTGAGTGAGCAGCTATGTGTTGCTGAGTTGCCAGTTGCAGTTAAACCATGACAGACCATCACTATTCTGGGAATTTCAAAGCCATCCAGAGGCCATTTGAACGAAACAGTCATTACTGGTTTTCACCAGTAGTCTCCTAGTAAACATTTCTTGATCTTGGGGGTTTCACTAACTGCCTTGAAGTGCTTCTGTAGAAATGTGGACTCTAATTACAGGTGATTGTCCTGCCCACTAGCGAAGTGTTCTGCTTCCTTTTCCCACATCTCTCCCTAAGTCCAGTCTCCTGCAGGCTGAGTTTGTCCTAGATCCCACGTCTTACCCCCTACCAGTTTATTGCTTTTGCTGTAGTACAAAAGTTGGGAAATAGCAGCGGTATTTTAATTCATGGCACATAACTTCTCAGTCTTCTCTGGGAGTATATAGGTATAATTCGGCTGCCTGTCTGACTATGATTGTGCCTGTGGCCTGAAAGAGTCTTCATATATATGATTCATACATGCTTGCTCTGCTATTGTATACCTCCCTAGGCCAGCAGCCAGTGCAGTAGCTGGAAAACCAGCTCAAATGGAGAAAAATCAACTGCAGTGGACATCAGACTAGGGAATGAAACACAAAAATCTGGTGACCTGCAGAGACAAGCTCATCTTCTCCAACTGCTTTCTCGAGATCTATCACGTTTCTGTAGATATCTATCACATTTGATTACTCTATCAACCTTGACCCCATGGAAATACAAACGCTTGGACTTCTTGGTTAGAGGAACACAAAGATGTTTCTTTTCTCCAGTTCAGGCCCTGTGAGGAACACCTGTTTCTAGCAGTATGACTCTCATATGGTACTGCATATATACTTGCAAACTTTAGAAAAGTTGAGTCTGCCAAAACCCATCTTTCAACAAATGCAATCAGGATCAAAACTAATTTACTTGACCTCTAAAAATGCCATCAGGAAGAAGAAAAAAATCAGAGGTTACCACAATTAACTGCCCAATGTCCAGTGAAAGCACTAAAGAATTCACATAATGTAATATCTTTCATGCTCGGAAAAGGAAATTAATCATTCTCTCCCCACCCCTTTCAAAACAATGATGCTTCATTGGGATGGTCTGAGCCAACAGAATTCATTATGAGGAAGACTTACGGCATTTTCACTTCATCATTCATGTAATTGAGAGATAATTATTGTATAAATATGTCCAGAGATGAGTTTGGAACTGACAAGTGATTATAAAAGCACCACAGTACTCTTTCTACTTTAAGTCTACCTATAAAAAAAAAAAAGAAGGAAGAAAGAAAGAATTAAAAGATAACACTGTGTTATTATTGTTTATTGTTAGTATTTCTGTAGCAACAAGTATCTCAAGGCTCCAGCTGGGAATAGAAGCCAGTTCTGTTAAACAGATGGTAGGGGATCAGCTCTGCTTTGAAAAGTGTGATGGGAAATGTAGTCGGGCAGGATATTTTACCCACAAAGCTGAATAAAAACATGAGATCCCAGTGCAGCACGACAGCTGTAGTTGCACTCCAAATGGAAATCTTTCAGCTGCATCTCCCTCTCTTCTTCAGCAGCCCCATCTTTTTTAACCCCTCCTTTATTTTCATAATAAACTATCACGCTAACATTTGTTACTGTGCTGAAAACAGTCATGTAAGTTTTTTAGAACTTAAATATTCTTTAAAGAAAACTTCAAAGCCTAGGAGCTCTTTTCAACAAAGAAGACAAATCAGTATACAAAGTGTCCTCTAAGGCTGATGAAGCCAGTCTCTCCCTAAATAGAAAGCAGGCACGAGTTGGTGCCATCAACAGAGCTTTACTGATTTTTATCCCCCTAGAAATGCAAACTTTTCTATAATACACTCTCAGTAAATCTTTTCTGATAGATAATTAAGGCAACAGATCCCTCATTTACTGTCACTGACAGACTTGCTTTACAACCTGTTCATTATTGGGAGAAATTGCCATTTATACTTTTCTTCTCATTTTTCTCCATGCACAAAAATATCTCCATCTCTCCACTTAGAATGGGACCTGGCATATCCCAATCCCACAACTGTTTTCTGAGCTCAGGAAACCATTACTAGGAGTCTGTTAGCAAACTCTGAAGCAAGGACCAATGACAGCGATTTTGGCACTCCTTCCAGTTCTGTGCTGTGAATATTCAAAAGATCCTCAAATGCACAAAAGTTCCGCACTTTCCTCAGAAGTCTTGCGTGTGCTTTGACAGGGTGCATTGTCAGATTTCAGAGGTCTTATGTTCGTCTAGTGTCCACTTTCCTGTAGCAAGCAGGAGGGAAGTTGCAGAGGAAACACAATCTGCACGTACCACAAAGCAGCTTAAACTCTCCAAAACTCAACAGAAAGGCTTGTCTCCTTCCCCAGTTAGCTGCAGAGCTCTGATACCCTTAAGGCACAACAGTATTAGTAAACGAAATGTGCCCAGGACCATTCTCTGGTGCGGCACAGCCCATCTTCACACTGTTGAACTCTCTTATCGTGCAAAATAAGGCAGCCACAGTCAAACTCTTAACTGGGAATGATCTTTGGTATATTGGAATTGGGAATGTACAGGTGCAGCCTCCCGGCCCACACTGAACATCTTAATTTACTCCTTCCACCTCTTCCAAAGAGGAAATCCACTCACAGCACACAGAATTATTAGGCCTAGGGTCAACTATGGACAGCCACTACAGATACAAATCATCTCAAGTATGGCCACTCTCTTCAAGTACTCCCCCAGCACTTTCTCATCAGGCTTTGTGGCCTCACGTGCTCTACCAACATGCCCAGGGGACATATGCCAAGGGGTCCTTGCAGAAAAACACTACACCTTTGGCTGCAACAATGTACAGCAACAGAAATTGTCTCTCATAGTAGCTGAATTGCCACAGAGGGTCCAAAGGAGGGCCAGGCAAGGTCCTAGGCAATAGAGAGATGAGTTGGCCCAGGAACCATCATACTTTCTCTGGGGCAGCCCACGTAGACTTTCTAGATATCATCTTGAATGGCTTGCTCAATGTGGCAAGATGGATTTGCAGCTACAGACGTTTTTCTGAAGCTGGGCATCTAAGGTCATGACTTCTGCGTAGTAGGGTGGCAGAGTGATAAACAGAGTGCTGTCAGTGCCTCTTCACCCATGGTTTAGAAAGTGACAGGTTACTCGGGTAATGTTAGTAACAGTAGTGAGTAATGTGAGTAACAGGACCATGTTATTCAAGTATTCCAGAGTAACAGGGAATGGTACCCAAGCCCACACCAGCTTGAAAACCTCTGCACCATGCCAGAGGTTGCAATGTGACCACTGCATTGGCCAGGTCACTAGGAAGTAAAATGCCAGAATAATAAAATAGCATTTTAAACATACTGAGAATTAGTCCTATATGAGCTATTACAATACATGAAGGGGCGTCCCATTTTTCACTGGACTTTCCTATCTTGAGTGAAGGGTTATGAAGTCATTAACTCCTTGGCAGGTGACAAAGTGCCTTCAATATCACTGCATAGGTATTATAAGGAGCACATTCGCAACTGTTTATTTCTTTTTATCTCATGCTATGTTTGAATTCTATTAGGACGAAACAGTCTGTCCTGAAAATAACAAATAATGTCATTAGAGAGGCACTGAGATTCAATCCCTTTTCCTTAGAGAGAAATCAAGCTATTGTCACAGCAGAGGTTGTTTCCTTTGCATTCCCAGATGATTAATACGCATTGGAAGAGGCACTGGAGATTATCCCTTATGAGGCATGTCAGTTAAGACTGAGAGGAACAAAATAAATAAAAAATGTGTCCCATACAGAGCACTGTGTATACTATCATCATTTTTATAATCTTGGCACACAGGTGTCCATGTCATAGCCCCAGTGTAGCCTGAAAGGCTGGAAGGCTGCTGACATAATGATACCAGTTTACTTGTGCAACTGACTGACTGGCTTTTTTCGGTTTTATTTAAACCATTTAGAAAGTAATATAAAGTAAATCAGAATGAGTGATGTTATTCTTAATTAGGATAATAGTATCTGACTGGGAAAGAGTATGAATGAGATTATTCTGCTTACCAATCACCCCCTACATCTATATAATTGTATAGACAGCTTCTTGGATCCCTTCAGCCCACCAAACCAACATGTCAAATTTAAGTTAAAATACAGACCTTTGATGAATTCTGTCCAGGTCACAATGCAACCTTACCATTGCCAGCAGTTAGAAGTAGCATTGGGGCTATCAAAGCACAGATGCACACTTTGTTCTGCCACCTCTGCTGGGACAAGTTTAGAAAGATCTGAAGGTGAGAGAAACATCCAGGAGTGGTAATGCTTTAAAGCAACTGAGTGAGGTGCATCCAAACTCATCCATCAGAGCTTCTGATGGATGAATGATGAAACTGGGGACTCGCCAGACCCAATATGAGACTAGACAGTCAAAATCAGAACCCAGGAGGCTTAGCTAAACTACTGTAACCTCAGTCTGAGACAGTGCCAGGACTGTAGAGTGATTGCTTCTTTACCCTTATAAATAGTCTGTCTTAGCCAGTTAAAATAGCAAATGTAGTTGATCAAGCACATTTTAAAGCACTTGTGTCCATAGGGGTAAAACTGTTCAGAACAAATAGACTTGATGTGGGAAGAGTCATGGATGAAGATACAAACTGTCCATGGACTTCATCTTACTTCTACGGAAGTCAACAGCAAAACAGCCTGTGAGTTTGAAAGATAAAGGACTGAAAGTTTTCTTAATACTGAGATCTTCACATATTGCCCTATGCACATCAATTACAGCTATGCCTTTATTTGCAAAACATTTTTCTTCTGTCACTGGAGAAAGAACTAAAAAATATTCTTAGTACTGTAGTAATGTCCTGCATTGCAAGAAAGTCCCTTGTTTACAGCCCTTTGCAGATTGAATTATTATTGTTGTGGACAATTGGAAATGGGTATCCAAACTCCAGAGGAAATCTTTTAAAAATCTGTGCACTGCATGTTAAAATATATTGCACCCACAGAACAGGGCAGGAGGTTGAATTTTCAGAAGACAAAAGGTCATGACCAGATGGTCTAGGGAAAATGTGTTTTAATTTACAAGTTCTACTACATTCTCTTCAATCCCACTCTTCACGTCTTAATTTGACAGGTAATGTAGTGTTGCTAACGATGAAGTCACCCAGAGTGCACACAGTAAAACTGAAAGCTTAATACTTGTTGTTAAAGAGAAAAAGAGTGCTGTTACCCATACCTGCTAAAAATAATGAGATAAATGTGTGAAGTGTAACAAAACTGATACTCGAGATGAGAACAGCTTGACTACCTACTTTACAGCCTAAATAATGGAGAGAAAGGGAATAGCAGATGCCCCTTATCCATCCCTTTATATAGATGGTAAAGGAAATACAGCCATATGATATAGTTTTAATTGGATTTTCTCAAACTGTGCGTTCCAGTCAATAATTTTGGTGGGAGAAGAGAAAATAATCTCCTTAATGCTTTCATCAGCATTAATCACAGCTCATCTGTTTTTGCAGAGGCCAAAAACAAAAGAATTGGAAAGAAATCAGAGGCACCAGCAGCTTCTGCGTTCAAGTAACAAATACCAGGGGGTTCTCCTTGCTCTGCTGAACCTTTCTCCAAGTACTCTAGCAACAGCAGAAAATAAGAAAGCGGGAGAAGTACAAAACTGCCATAAAGTGGGAATATCCAAAGGCATCTCACCTGTGCTGGCACTTTGCAGAAGTACAGTGGTTTATGCTCTACATACACATTGGATGGAGACACCTATCACTGAGCAACACTGTTTCCCACACTTTAAGCATATGAATTCCTGAAATTCTGAGAGGTATCTTAGGTTACAAGCAGCTAGCATGCTTTCTCTGCATAAACCATACTACTTTGATTCATTGCCTCTAGAGAAACCGTATGCTCCAGGCTTTTAGGATTCACCCAAGAATCACTTTTTAACACAAAAGACATGGACAATGAATGCAGGGTGCTAAGGCTCAGCACCTTCTCTCTCTTCTTCTGTCTTTATGCTGTCATTTTTTGAGGTCACAGCATTGCATGAAGTGCACTAGCATATTTCCTTGCCAAGTGGTTTGTTTAACTAGAGGAACTGTATGAGTACAGAGCAGAGGGCTGGTTGTCAGAAGCAACATTTTTCCTAAAGACAGACAAAAATGAAATGTCATTTAGATACTAAAAGAACTCTGCAGCAAAGTGAGATAGTTCTGTTGTTATCTAAGACTCATCAAAGCAATCAGTATACTTAATTGCTAGTATGAGAACTCATTTATTATATCATCCGCTATTGTTCATTGGAAAGTGTATAATAATTGAGAAGGGAAGGCTGTGTTCACTTCAGAAGCAAAAAACTTGCACAGACTTGCACTATATTCCATTAACATTGTCATTCTGCTATTTATAGCTAGGCAGACCTACACATTCCCCTATAAAAGGTCTGCCTGAATAACCCTGCTCATCTGAAAGAGCTTGTCTACACTCAGAATCAGTTGCCATCTAACCTACTTTATTTCTACACAAAATATTTCCCCAGCCCAAAGAGGCCCTGCTTGCTCTGCTCTTCATTTTCAGAAATGCATCCCACACTAATTTTATTGGCAGTTGTGTCTAGATGTTAGATCACACCATAAATATGGGGTGGATTTTAGGAAACAAAATATGACATGGTGGCTATGAATATATTCTTTTGTGAGTGACTACCATTTCTATGGGAAATCACAAAATGGGTTAGATAAAGATTCATTTACATGGACGAGCTATTGTAAAATAAGCTATAGATTAAATTAAAATAGCTGTTATGTAGCAGTTAGCTATTAGCAGGACTAATAAACAGTCCTGCACCATGTTGGGCATTCAGATTATCTAGTAGTAGAAACTTAGCTGTCTAAGCAATGAAATCAAGCATCCATTTGTCTCCCTGTGAACTGTAGGGGAGAACACAGCTAAACATCTAAATCACCTTCTGCAGGAACCTTTTTCGCCCTACTGATTTTCAAAGGAGCATAGGGCAAACATGCATCTTCTGCAGAAGTCTTAATTAAATGATTAATGTCTCTTTCTTCACGTGTCCATTTATTGTAGGCAGAATAGCGTTGAATATGCAAACTGCAAGTCTAGAATAGAACTTTTCCTTGAACATGAAGTTTTGGTTACCTGAAAACACCTAAAACTTCCACATATTTACAATAAGAAATTCATCTTCAGGCTCCTCAGGGAATGAGCTAATTATCTAATTTCACTCAATGCACTCTACTGAGTAGCTACTCTAGAAAGCAAAAAGCTTGATTGTAAGATAACGTACAGCAGTTGAAAGCATCTAGGAAAGAAGGAGGCAGAAGAAAGGGTTCTGATAGCAGATGAACTCCTTTGTGAAGTATGGAGAAAGTCCTCTTTAGTTACAGAATCACAGAATCACAGAAAGGTAGTGTTTGGAAGGGACCTTTGGAGATCATCTAGTCCAACGCCCCCTGCCAAAGCAGATTCACCTGGAGCAGGCGGCACAGGACCATGTCCAGGCGAGTTTTGAGTATCTCCAGAGAAGGAGAATCCACAGGAAGCCTGTCCAAGGACTCTGTCACCCTCAAAGTGAAAAAGTTCTTCCTCGTGTTCAGATGGAATTTCTTATGCACCTTGTCCTGTCGCTGGACACCGCTGAAAAGAGTCTGGCCCCATTCTCTTGACACTCACCCTTAAGATATTCATAGGCATTTATCAGGTCCCCTCTAGTCTTCTCTTCTTCAGGCTAAACAAGCCTAGCTCCCTCAGCCTTTCCTTGTACAAGAGATGGTCCAGTCCCCGAGTCATCTTCGTAACCCTCCACTGGACTCTATCCAGCAGTTCCTCATCCTTCTTCAACTGGGGAGCCCAGAACCGGGTAAAGTACTCCAGATGGGGCCTCACTAGGGCAGAGTATAGAAGGCAATTTAGCATCCAAAAGTCTCCTCTGCTTCATATAATCTTATTGTAATACAGAGATCCTAATGTTCCTTTATTTATTCATCATCAAACATAGCTCAGGTGGTGGGGTTTTTTGTGTTGGTTTTTTTTTTTTTAATTCTTGCTCCCCTACAACACCCAAAGAGTCTTCTGGGAAATTATGCAATCACTTTGAAGTTCTCAGTTTCTTAAATCACTTTTTTGTGCATGTTTTGTTTCATTTTTGCAATCTGTAGAGTGGAGGTTTGACATAATACCTGTCCATTTTAGGTCCTCATGTTCTCTGTTGTATCTGTTGCCCATGTGCTAGAGGACAGACCAAGTGACTTCTTTATTCTTCTCTGTCCTGCTATTTTGTGGCTGTAAGCCTTCAATATTTGTGAGGGGTTACTTGCCAAAATAGCCAACACAGAAATACCATTTATTTTAAAAACTGTGTGCTTGCCCCTTTGGTAAAAGGAATTGAGCTACCTAAATGCCACATTAAATTACACGGGTCAGACGGTAGATTTAGGGTAGAATACATCTCCTCTTCTAACTCTATGGAAGAACAAGTGGTGGGATGAAAGAAATTGTCCTTGTGAGCTACAGAGAGTTCCCTGGTATTTATGAGCCTGTGTTCATCATTAAAAGGACTTCACTTGGTGTTGAATGCATATATCTGCCTATGCAGAGAAAAAGGGAGGGCAGAAATGAACACCACTACATGCATCTTTAATGTGTGTTGGTTTTCTCTCCTTAATATATTTATGGTTGCTTCATTTACAGCATTTTTCACAGTTAATTATGTTTAGGGGTCCTTCCATTTTTCAGTGCCTATGCTATCTCACTTCCTCCTTCTGCCCCATCAACTCTGCCAACTGCCCTAAGGCCAGTTTAAACCACATTTGATAGAGATGTAAATTTTTTAAAGTTACAACAATTCTATGAGTTTCATGGAATTTTACAGCTTGCCGAAGGAGGTATTAATTAGTAACACAAACACTTTTGGGACTTGATTCATCAGACCTGTTTTGTACATCTACTGAGATATTTAAAATCCTTGAGGTACGTCTGGCCTAGAGCTCTTATTGCTTGCCAGCTAGTACAAAAGAAGTCTAGACAATTAGATCACACATAGATGTCTTCACAGAACATATCTAAAGTTAAGTGGCTGAATCCCACCCTTTGAGCTTGAGCTATTTCCAGGGTAAAAGCCAGTAAGAGAAGGCAGCACAGGCAGCCTGGGTTTTACAAGGCTTATCCTAGGTCTCTCATCTTCTCACTGGCCTACTGGGCTTTGCTGCTTCCAGTTCCAGAAGCCACTGGTACTTTGGGGTGAGAAAAATCATCCCAGATGTCTGCTGACTGCGTTGACTAGATCTTTGTTAACTGTGGTGGGAACTGAGATAGATATGTTTATGTGACAATCTTAGACAGAAGCACACACCTAGGGCTCCAGTCAGTTGCCTAAAAAGAGGCTTTTTAGTGACATTTCAAACATCCTAAGGTATCTGAGATACCTGCAGTTGCTGTGGCAGTCTGATGTGATGAAGAAGTTGCAAAGAACAGAGCCTTGCTCAAACAGCAGCTGGAGGGAATCTCAGGAAATATTAAAAGGTACCAAAGTCTCATGTTCAGACAAATGACCTGATGAAGAGCAGAAGGAAATCACTCATGAATGTATGCCTTCACATGCTTTCCTTGCTGTTTGAGATTCTGTTTCTTCCCTAATTCTTGTAAGCTCACACCAAAATCATTGGGTGGTGAGTTGTTCTCCCTTACTGTTGCTTTATCCTTCAGGAGTGGATCGCCTGAGGAGAACAAGAGTGCTATTGGCCTTCTTTTGCTCCACCTATTGCAAAATCTACCCATGGTTTTGTGAAGGAGCCTCATAATGAAAGCATGTGTTGCCTCATCCTATCAGCCTAATTCAATATGAAAAGTTCAAGTGACTCATTCACAGCCTCCTCCAAACCTCTTTAATTCAGTTTTAGATGTCCAGTCAGGAAACTTTAAAAACTCCATTTGGCGAAGCTGAACAGTCATGCAGCTGTGGTGAACATACAGGAGCAGATGCATATGAGATCTGTTAGCATGTAATATGCACAGAATTTTTTTAGATATAGATTTAAAAAAAAAATCAAAGGGCCTTTTTGAGCAAAAATAAAACACAAAACTAATTAAATACATGGAACAAAACAAGCAGTTTATTCTGTGTCAAATGACAGAAACAAGAAACAGCTTTTGAAGCTGGCATAGTCACCTTTCTGCATGGCAACACAGAGCGACAGATCTATTGAAAGCATGTGAAAAAGGCATCCCACTGACAGTTAGACCTGCATATGTCAAATTTATGATCTTTAAGGTCCCTTCCAACCCTTACCATTCTATGATTCTATGATTCTATGAAATTTCATTTCCTTTACAGGACAAGGCTTTTCACAACACTACCTTGGCAGAATAACCTCCAAATCTATCAGGGTAGGTGTCAAGAAGTTTCATAAAATCATAGAATCATAGAATGGTGAGGGTTGGAAGGGACCTTAAAGATCATCTGGTTCCAACCTCCCTGCCATGAGCAGGGACATCTTCCACTAGACCAGGTTGCTCACAGCTCCATCCAGCCTGGCCTTGAACACTGCCAGGGAGGGGGCATCCACAGCTTCTCCGGGCAACCTGTGCCAGTGTTTCACCACCCTCATGGTGAAGAATTTCTTCCTAATATCTAATCTAAATCTGCCCTCTTTTACTTTACAGCCATTTCCCCTTGTCCTATCACTTGTCCACACCCTTGTGAGAAGTCCCTCTCCATCCTTCCTGTAGGCCCACTTCAGCTACTGGAAGGCTGCTTTCCCCTGAGACCGGCTATGATAAAGTCTTCTGTGAAGTGGGAGCATGGGACTGGTATTGGATTATAAACACTATCATTGGGGAACTCAGTTGTCTGAGCCAACAGCTGATGCAGTCCACTGATGTCTACTGTTGGCGTGGGTTACGGATCCATTGTAACGATGTGACCCCAATATGAGTATGATCGTTCACCTTTATTAGTCAGCAAAAACAAGGTTTATATAGCAAAACCATTACAGCATCTGAATG
>Ga0065711_1028649_pt1 | contig 39991 bp, 18 predicted proteins | sample Hoacrofraction12_FD_59098 | JGI IMG/M metagenome (GOLD analysis project Ga0065711, IMG submission 59098) | Hoatzin crop microbial communities from Cojedes, Venezuela - Epithelial fraction 12 v2 (version 2) | ecosystem: Host-associated > Birds > Digestive system > Esophagus > Crop | place... | reverse complement strand
CAGTACTCTAGATGAGGCCTCACCAGGGCAGTGTAGAGGGGAAGGAGAACCTCCCTCGACCTGCTGGCCACACTCTTCTTGATGCACCCAGGATCCCATTGGCTTTCTTGGCAGCCAGGGCACACTGCTGGCTCATGGTTAACCTGTCGTCCACCAGGATGACCTCCTTCCCTCCCTCCCTACCTGAACAGCAAGTTGTGCACGGACTGAATTGGAAAGAGCTTTAATGTCTTTCTTTTAAAACCAACAGGAAATTCAGATCAACACGTGAAGACCCATGTAGGTTCAGATGCAGTAGACTGGATGCACTACTAATTTATATTTCTTATATAGAATGCAGTCTTGGAGTCGTGAATCTCATTTGGGATGCTTTGATACAGGACTTTTCAGACTTAGCCTCACTACAAATAACGTTGAGATTGCAGTAAATTAATGAATTCAGAGAAATTTTATATTACGTCCTCCAGGTCAATTTTTCATCTTGGAGGATACCTGAACATTTTATCTGCATGCGTGACCTTCCTAACCAGGGAATTTCCATCTCTACATATATCTCTTACGTTCATTTCATGATGCAGACAACATTGCGCTGTACGAACTGTAAAAAAAAAAGCCTTATTACACTGCAGACTTACAAGCAGATAAAGTTAGCCTAAAGAAGGAGCAGAGAAAAGTAGTAAAAAGAAATTACCTGAAGAGCTATGAGACGCAAGGAAATTACATCTTTGTCTCACTAACTCAATAGTGCCACAAAATTCATGACAGTAACTAAGAGCTTCATGTAGTTGTCCACCAGCTCAATGGTAAATTCTCTTATTCTGGAAAAAAAATAGTTAGTCCTGCCTGCTCCTGAAAAGGCTTAGAAAAATACTTATCCTGTCTGTACATCACCAGTCTTGCTTCTCATTTATTTCAGCAGAAGATGAACATTTTGCAAAGCGAAAATCAGAGTTTACGGATATAATTCCTGCATTTACAGCATCTGGGTATAATGGAGGATTCTGTGTTCAGGCTCCACTGGGATCCATTTCTGTCCTACGACAGTAATCACTTCAATATGATATTGATAACATACATTTTTGCATGGTTAATTTAGTTCATATTTATCTGTGCCAAGATATCAAGGTGATAATCGATCTCCAGCTTTGTTCTGCAGCATTAATTAAGTTTTAGAAAAGCTTACAGATCAATTTATTTTAGTTAATGCAAATCTGCACCTATAACAACACGAGTCAGATATTTATCACTCTACTGTGATTCCCTTTCATGCTTCAGCAATTCATGTTTACATCTGGTTTAAGTTTTTCTAATCTAAAATAAATCAGCATGAGAAAGCGTTTGATTTCTCATTTGGATTCTCAATCGCCTTTTATTACAAAGATAATATCCTTTGTCTGATTTTAAATGGTAGAACTGTTAGGTTAAAAATAATGAATAAAAATGTCACCCCATATTTTTTGAAACTAACCTAAATTTTATTTGCCTTTAATAAAAGTAAAAGCAAATTGGGGTTCTTTTCTATGGACAAGATAATGCAACATTATTTAAATAAAACAGAGCACTTGTATGTAATTACAGCTTTATGCATTCACTTACAACAATAATATTTAGATGGTCTTTGTTTTGTTTTCACCTATGGGGGCCAGGCTGAAAATCAGTATTTGGAAAGATGCTGCTGCACTGAGATGAATTGCTTTACCCACGCTGGCTTTTCCAACGGCTGTATCCAGACCATGCCCGTTTCTCACCTCCAATTGACACAGCACACTCATTTCACATGGGTAAGAGCTTTACAGCAATAAACTGACAGCTGCCTGACATCCCTTACGGGCAAAGCTCCCTCTCCTGTAAACCCTGTCTGCCTGAGCTACGCACGTGGCTGCGAACAGCACGGAGCTTTGTGCAAAATCTCTCTCCCGGCTTGCGTTTCAGCCAGTCTGGCTATAGCCTGGATTCCTTTCTTTGCTCCAGTATCGTTGGCTTCAAAGGCATTCAAAAGTTGATGTGAAAAGCTCCTCACTGCCAGGACCTGATTTGACTTCGCTCTCACACTGCCCTTCAGGTGCAGATGGAGAAAAAAAAAGCTTGGGTCAAATCAAACCAGTTACAGAAGCATCAGGTTTATCATCTTCAAATGTAGAAGTCGGGTGTTTGCAGGTGGATGTAGATCCTGCACGTGGATCCCTGCCTTACAGAGGGCTCGTGTTTAATTTTGGGGTTTAAAGGTAGCTTCCATTTGCTTTGAGCAGTGGCCAGGTCTGGAGATAAGCCCCACCAGCTCCTCCTGTGCTTTGCAAATGGCACCCGTGGTGGCTTTGCGGGCACGTACACCAAGGGTACGCTGGCGTGGCACATAACGTGGCACTTCTTCCCCTGCAAAGTACTTTTGGGTGCTAAAGAGTCACAACCACAAAACATTTCCCACCACCTCCTTTGCAGGATCGCCATTTTCTCAATTTTGCTTCAGAGCTGTTTAAAAGGCATCTAAATCTAAGCTGGTCACAGTGACCTTTCAGCACAGCGAGCAAAAACTCCGAATAAACAATTTCCTCCATAACCCCCATTTTAACCTAATGTTGCACATTTCATGACTACTTACTTAAATACTTTGCAGTATTTCTATAATAACATATCTACAGCATGGGGAAGAAAATGTTTGCCCAGCTCAGAATTTTTGCTGTAGGCAACTTTGGTTATCCTCAACCTGTGTCCATTATAATTTGATCTCTAGCACTATAGAAGGGGAAAAAAAGTCAGTTTGTAAAAACATGAGCTCACTTTATTTTTCATTAGTGAATTTTATGTACATTATGTTATGCCAATAAGGTGCAATTTGTCACGTAGTCAATAGGGCAGGATACTACTAATTAACCAGAAGAGATACAATCCAGTAGATCCACCTTTACCAGAAGGCTGCAAAAATCTTGCCACAGTGTTTAGATTCTGGGGTTTGCATAATGCGGTCTGGCTCTGTCAAGCCCTCGCTGTGGAACTGCAGCCATAGTCAGCACTGCAGTCACCAAAGCAGTGCAAAGAGTTTAAGGATGCATTCTGAAGAAATTGGTGGGGTTTTGCCACGTGGGTCTTGCCTTTCTATTTTTTACTTGACCTTTTCTGCACATTTCAGTGGGGTTTTTTTACAGCCCACTCATCCAAAATCCCATGTAGATTCTGCACTGTATTGATTTTGTTCATTGTAGAAAACGCTGACTGAAGAAATGGAATAAAACTCTACTCCTCTCAGCTTTTTACAACTTCCATTGGTTCACGAAGGTCAGTAGAAAATGCCATACCCCACCCTCCAAATGAGTGGTTGCTTGGGAACTGGAGAATAATTTTCAGATTGTTATATACATCATGAGCTGCTGTTCAAACAGCTCCACGGTTCTAAAGAAAGACTGCCAAGACCAGCAAATTCACGTTTCGGTCATCGATTTTTTTTTTTTCCCTTCTCCCTGTGATAATTTTAGTCTGAATGTCAGGAGCGTACCTTAAGTGCGGCTCTTCACTTTTACCATCTGCTTACCTATGCAGATCAATTATCAACAGGAAGCCTTAATTCCAGAACGTACTACTGCCTGCTAAGCACCATCATTAATGAGTCCTTTTTTTGCATACAACTTGTAGAGTGGGTGAGAGAAGAGGTGCATTTTACAGCACCTGTTTTAATCTTCATGAGTCAAGCTGCAATATTTATATCCTATCTGGAAGCTGGGTTGGATATTTTTTTCCCTAAATTAGCTTAGCCATAGCAATAGTATGGATGCCCATTTCTATATTTGATGGGGTTTTTAGTATGCAGTTTTAAAACCGGGACTAAGACAGCTAAAAGCAAGAATTTCACTCTAGCTTCCTCTGGCTATAATATCTAAGGCAGAGGACCCTCTTTGAAGCAAGAAAGCACTTCAGCACAGCGTGAAAGACACAATGTGCCAAGGGAGCCCACGCAACCCACCCTCCGCTCCTCCGCCGCTACTCACCAGATGCGGGGCAAAAAGAAGGAAGAGCCCAATCTGCTCTCTCTTGAACAAGTCTGGCATGAAACGACATGGTGTATCAAAAGGATCAGCAGAGAGACAGTCCTTGTCCTTTCCTCCTCCTGAATTATAATTTTCCTTCTTATTTTATAATCCAAAAATTTTCTGGCGTGCTTTTTGCAAGGAAGACCACAAAATGTTGTTCTATGCTTTAGCAATTTTACCCCTCTGGAACAAAGGATTAATTTTCTTTTTCTTCCTATTAATAGGCACATTGTTACAGTGCTTGCACAACTGTGGAAAATGGGCACCACAGCATTATTTTTCAGTCTGCTTACTCAATTATTGCCGGACAAAACAAGCTATTTTAGAAATGTCTTTCAAAGTAGGTCAGGACAGAACTATATAAGCAAGTAGTCTGTGAGTACCTTTCCAAAAATAAGTGATATACCCTGATTTGAGGGAGATTCTGGGTTTCTGGAACCCTCATTGGCTATAGCACTGCCTTTAGAGGAATCTTCATTAGGAGTGTAAAACTAATTATGTGGTTCAGCTGCCTGCTCTGGAGCTGCAGGTGCCCTGCAGAGGGGCAGTGGTATAGCAGCAGCTGTGATGGTAAAGGTGATCAAAGTTTAGACGATTTTGTTCTCTCTTTCTGATTTGCCTCTTTTGGAGCTGTTATGGATTATCTGTTTAGATACCCTTGCAGATGTGCAAAATTTGACTTTTAGAGGGAGATTCGTCTCCTCCCTGGTCCAAGACAGCCTGTTGATGACGCTATCAAGGGGGATGCTGGAAGATTTCAAGGAGATATTGAACGAGGTTGGGGTTGGGATTTTTTCTTTTAAGCTTGGGAGCATCATTGGGCATTTTAAGATACCCACAGATCTGAGCCTTGGTTTCCCTCTGCTTCAGTTCTCTGCCTATAAAACAGATTAATCGCATTTACTCATCTCACAGGAGCATTGTGAAAATGCATACATAAAAAGGCTGTCAGATGTTCATATATCACTTAACAGGGAAATACTGGTACCTAAAATAAACATCTGACAGCCTTCCTGTCCAGGGCAGAGAAATACAAAGAACATTTTTCCATGCTAGCAGCCAGCAAGTAATTTGGAGAGTGAGTAATTCTTCCCTTCAGAGACAAGCACCAAACACATCCACCGAGCTGAAGACTTAACTGAAAATGTGTAGTTATCAAACGTTCTACCAAGTCAGGGGGCCTGTAGGCTGATCTTGCTCATTAATCCAGAATTTGGCAGAAAAGGGATCAGAAAATAGCATGTTTCTTTAATTGCTCTTTACTCCAATTCCTCTCAAGTCCGTCCTCTCCCATTAACAACAGTCTTTAAAGCATTTCTAGCCAGGCAGACACCGGGAATTCATCCCCCTGGCAATGCTGTTTTCTGGCACTGCCGCGGCGTTGCCAAGTCTCACCGGTGCAGACGGGTTCCTAACACTGCGCTCCTAAAGGCGAGCGACTGAGCTCTCTGTCCATTGCTTTCCTGTGCTTGTTTTTTCCTTTTTTTTTTGTTTTACAGTGAAAGTCTATTCCAAGCCCCACAGTCATGCGTGTGCTTCCAGGTTTTTCAAGTAACTGCATCCTACACACTAAAACTCATAAAATAATTAATACAGTTTAATTCATTATATATCTGTATACATATAATTACCTTAATCCCATGATTTTTGAGCCAATAACTTTTCTGTTGGCCTGATCATGAGTTTAATGGAATTACTGCTCTCACCCTGCACACTGGCTGCAGATTTACTGCAAATGGAGGAAAGACGAGGAACTTGCTTTCATCTGTAGAACAGCACTGCAGAGCCAAATATATAACCTAGAACCTCTATCTATATTTCTGCAAACTTAAAATGAGAATTTTGCATGGCTAAAAATTTACAGTGTTTTTTGGGGGAAGTGTGTTAGAAGTGTTTTATTGTTAGGGCAATGCAAAGGACTTCAAGGTCCTGGGAGTCTGAGTGAGACTTAATTAGGCTGCAAAGCTCTTTGGTGGAGTTGCTCTTGCCATGTCTTCATGAGGACTAAGCCAATGACACCCTGACGGTACTGTGGCTTTTAACATGCTCCTTTACTATAAAGCAGAGCTACTTGTTTGGAGGCTTCACCTAGTTCTAGCTGATTTTTAACTTCTCTGTTATTAGCAATAGCTCAATTTTTCAATACTCAAAAGTTTTGTAGAAAAAGTCATTTTTAATGGCCTCAAGTTGTGTCAGGGGAGGTTTAGACTGGCTATTAGGAAAAATGTCATTACTGAGAGAGTGGTCAAGCATTGGAACGGGCTGCCCAGGGCAGTTGTGGAGTCCCCACCCCTGGAGGTGTTAAAAAAATGTGTAGATGTAGTACTTCAGGACATGGTTTAGCAGGCATGTTGGTGCTGGGTTGATGGTTGGACTTGACGATCTTAGAGGTCTTTTCCAGGCTTTATGATTCTATGATTCTATGATTAACTCTTTTCCTCCCTCTCCAGCTCCTCAATTCATTTCCAATTCCTCCTGGCCAGAATGAAACCAGGGATGAAGAGAAGAGGTCTAGGCTTGGGGATGTTTTGCAGCAAAGTCCTTCCCTGTCTTGTCAAGTGAAATAATCATTGCATTGCCAAGCAAATTACACCTTCCATTTCAGTCCACCAGCTGTTTTGTTTATCAGGACACGTGTGCAGTTGAGCAAACCCCCACTCTCCTTGCATCCACCAGCCCACGCATGCTGGGCTCATCCTATAGGACAGGCTAAACCAAGAGGAAATTTCTCACAGTGGTCAGTTTGCCAGCATTACTCTATTTTCCTGCTGATATTATCACATCAACACTTCCTCTGCTACTCAGACGTAACCGCTCAGTTAAGCAAAGCGATGATGCCAGCCTCGGGTGAGGACGTGCACCCACCACCCGGTCTAGCCCCAGCCCGAGGAGCCCACTAGCCGGTTATGCCACCGCTCCTCCTGCAGCACCTCTCTGGCAGCTCATCCAGCCGAGGTCATCCAAAGCTGCCGTCGGAGGCGCAGCCAAATGGACCTTTTGGCACGAGCATGGCACTGACTGCAGTGTGCTGCACTGCCCTTCGGTGGGCTCTTGCTTGAGAAGTGCTCCAACCCGATAATTAACCCAAGCGAGGAACAGAACATGTCACAAAAGGCTGCTTTTTTTTTTTTTCTTTGCAAAAGATCCTCTTCTGGCTTTTGACTTTAAATAAGAATAGAAATGTAATCCTTCAGATTTCCCCAGGATTTGCTTCTTTCAAAGTAAAATTCTAAAAATCCTCTCACCTTTAGAGATTTAGATTCTTACCTTCAGACTCTTTTCTGCTGCCTAAGAAAAAGGAACATTGTTTCACGAAAAGAGCATAGCCATATTTTCAATCCCATTTATCAGCAAATGTTCTGTAGCAAGACATGCCCGTATTGCTTTGTAGCCCCATCAGACAAGGTATTGGCAAAAACTGCTGTTTCCCAGGTACTTGTGCAACGCTTCCAGCAGTGCTCTCTGCCAGCACTTCACAAGTTGGGATTGTCTGTTCACGTACGGAGCGCCAAATCGAGACACTTCAGGAGTTCTGAAAATCAGCCTTGCTGGGTGTCTGAAACTGGGACGAGTATCCCAAATCATGTGTCTTCCAAGAATTTAGCCATTCCACAGGAATTTCTATCATCCAGCACAAGTGAAATAACTTTCCAGTAATTCCTGTGGCTGGCGAATTAGGACTGACTTCCTTCCAAACAACGTTCGGGTTGTGCACTAACTGCAGGTGTTCTATCCTGACCACTTCATACCACTGTTAAAACTGCTTGAAGCCTTCAACTCTTTGACACTGAGAAGAAAATTTATGGTAAGACTGAAGTCTAAAGAAAGTTCATTTGTACATTGCTGAGCAAGTCCCTCCCTAATAAGGGGGCTTGCTTGGTTTCAAAGAGACACAGCAAGGTCTTTGACTGCCTGTCATCTTTCGGAAGAACAGCATCAATATGCACGAAGGTTAATGTCTCACAAAGGACCAGGAATCTGCATATTACATTTATCAAAAGATGTGTAAATGAGCCATATAGGAGTCTACTACAATGCCTCGTATAATTTATTCCATGTACAATAAAAAGCTGATCAGATTTCATGCATGTTTACTTTTTGAAAGATAACTGTCTGAGTGTTTGATCCAGCTATGGAATACAAATACGGTTCAAAGTAATGTGTTTATCTCCCTGACATTTTAATCTTGAAAACTTTCTTTTTCTCATTGTTTTGACAAAGCGATTCTCTTTTGTGAGAATAATCTCTCCCCAACATGAGAGGTCGTGCTTTGTTTGAGGCATACAATATATCTGAAAGTTTATTAGATATGCAGAAGTGAAACAAAAGGCTCGTAGTAAAGGCATCTATACTTCTGATAGTCTTTACTTTCTGTCTAGAACTTTAAAGGATAGGAAAATTAATTAAATCTGCCGTGACATGTTGAAGTTTTAGAAATAGAGAAATCCTTGTTTCATAAATAAGTGGCAACGTGCAGAGCCTCATGCTGCAATCCCTTGCTCTTGGAGCAAGGTCCCTGACAAGTAATAGGCTGCGAAGTTGGACCCTTGTACTTCCACTCCGGTCTCCACGGTGGGCAATAGCTACTAATGCAAACTATCTCACATTCATTGTCTTAGTCGAAGTACCTTCTGAAAGAAAAATGCAATTGAATTTTTTTATAATCAAGGGTCTCACATTTGCTGTGGCATCAGTTAGCGTGTCTGAAGCTTCTCCTAGTACCTAAACATTTCTGATGTCAACAGATGGACATTTTTCCCCGTAATTACAAATTTACCCTTCTCTTTACCTTTCACTTGCTAATTCTTCTGTCTTTGCACCTGCTAGACACCGGGTAACACATGAAACTTTTCTTGTTTTAGTTCTCCTTTATCAGTTACTTTCCATAAATCTGGTTCTTACCCTGTGGACATCTTCAGATTCTGTACGCGAGGATCATACCTGATGTTTCTTGAGCACACATTCAGCATCACTTGAAGACTCTTCCCCATAACAGATGCAGCAGAGTTTCCCCAATCCTTCCTGCTGGAGGGAATGCTGTTGCTGTTGGGAAGCCTGGCACAGGAACAGATCCCTCTTTGTTTTCGGTTCAGGTGCTGAAAGCTTCTTGGAGCTGCTGTTGAACTCGCTCGTTTAACCTCCCCGCCCAATTACTTTCAAACCGTGAGATACAGTTTTCAAGCCTGCTGTATCTAAAGCTCCGGAGAGATATTTTGGCATGCAAAAGCCTCATCCTTGGCATTACGCTGTCCTACCAAGTCCTTGAGAGCATCAGCCTGCCTACGCTTCACCCCTTGTTTGTGGGGCTGCTCCACCGTCCCACGGTTATCGGGTGTCTCCCGCCGCTCTGGTTTCAAAGGCATGACCTTCTTTCACACGGAGTAAGACACTCTGAGACCAAGTATCTAATTGCAAAGGAAGTAGCTATATTTTTCAGCCTCAAAACTCTGGTTTTAAATAATTCTTAAATGTCTTTTAGAGAGTCTCCAGAGCTCTGGAGTTTTGCAGAACTCTGCAAAAGCTTTTTTACTTAACATGACTGATGAGTGAGCGTGCATATAATAGACTCAGTGTCCTCACAGCTAGAAAAGATACACACTTGAGGAAGAAATAGCTACCTACACAGAGTACGTTTTGTCAGATTATTCTTTAATAAAAGAGCCTCATGTGTAACAAAACTGCAATAACAAATTCTGTATACTCTTGTATACTTCTAGAGTTCTTACAAACTCAGAGGACTGTATTAGTAGATTTTTCTCATAAAGTATTTTGATTTACCACAACAAAACCTCTCCTCTTAATTCACGTTATCACTGACACTTCATCATCCTAAGGAGGCTGTGTCTTTACATGAGCATTGTACCAAATCACAGCAAGGAAACAGCTACAGTTTCACCAGGTCTAGAGCACCAAGCCCAAATGGATTGGGTGGGCAAAGGAAGGTCACAGCAAACAAAAGACAAATGAAACCTTGGTTAATGTTGCGTGCTGATGAAGTCAGTTAGTGAAACTTGCCCATTCAGAAGAACGAGGATTTTGCTGCCTGCTGCAGGACATAAACTCTCCCACACCATGCAGAGCTGCTGCTGTCACTGGGCTCCAGGAAGGATGGTCCAACACTTGCAGCAGTTGGGTCTACAGAGGAGAATTCAGTGCCAAATCCAGGCACTGTTCTCAAACAGGCGAAATGAAAATAAACAGACATCCTTTAAAGTGGCTGGCAAGAAAACTTACAAAAACAAACAAGCCAGTCTTTTCATTGTAGTGACTCTAGTGAAAGCCTGGGTTTGTCCATTGCTGCCTTCATTAGGTGGAACCGGCTTTCTTCAAAGGCAGCCAGCACCTCCTTCGCATGGCTCATATTCTCTTGTTGGAAGTCTTCCACCAGTTTTTTGTTCAGGAGACATGGGCATTAGTGTACAAGTAACATTCCTTCATCACTTCACCAATACTCACAGTTCAAGTGCATCCAGTTAATGCAGTCACAAGGCTTGAAAAATGTCAGTCACTCATACCAAATTCCTTTATGCTAAATATGAATATGTCAGTAATACTTCATTTGAAAAAAAAAAGTTAGATTCATTTCAGAGAGGGAGACTTCATGAGGAGGAGTAGAATGACCCCAACTAGCAACCATAGAAACGGCATAGAGATAATGCTGTCTCAGGAGACAGATTTATTTCTCATCCAAATTTAGATGGCCTATTAAGGTTTGTGGCTTCCTTCCCCACCCTGCTTCAGGGGGAGACCATCCTTGCTAGTTTATATACAAACTCAGAGCTGCCAGATAATGCATGAGAGATTACACTGGACATCTATTATATACATTAAAAAATAAAATCCTGTTGAAGCAGGACCCCTGAAACACTTGCCTTTTATGTGAAAAAACTGCTACAACAGTGTTTTATTCTGGGAGACCAACTGCCTCTCTGTGAGTCACCAGAGGAGCTGAAGTCAGCGAAAACATTTGTGATAACACAATGAAGCAGCAGAACGAGTTTTTCCACAATGAACGTATTCAGAGAAGGCCTGTGTACTAACACACAGCACGCTCTGGCTATATCCACAGTGTGCCGCAAGACTTGGCGCAGGTGTATGTCTTGCTCTGACGTAGATGTTGGGCTATTCCAGGTTATTTTCCATGCTAAAATTGAAAATGTCCTAGGAAAACCAAACACATAGGTGAAAAACACAACTTGACAGGAACAAGTCATATGAATGGAGAAATCCACTATTACTGTTCCATAAAATTATTAAGGTGATGGTGCCAGACCCCTGGGATTTCTGTGCTGGAACCATTCACTGGGGCAGAGAGAGCTGCCTGGGGCACAGTAGAGGCGAGAGGGTCATTTAGTGTGCAATCATTTTTTGGGATCATAGCTTTTGTATACTTCAGAAAATCCACTCTTTCTGACAAAAACATTAATTAATAATGTAATTTCTGTAACGGCATTGTACTTGTGCCTGTTAGGACTTACACAGCCTGTTCCCGAGCTGCCCTTGGACTGAAGTTGATCTACGGATTTATTTCAAAAGTGTGCCCAGGGAAAGGAAAGGGTTTTCCTGCCCCTTGAGAGCTGGCCATACTCTTAGCCCTCTGCTTTTTATACACTAAATCACCAGGGCTGGCTACTACGTGTGAGACTTTCCCCTCCCTGCTGATGGAAAGCCTGGCCCGCGAGCTGTGAAATGCAGCGTTTTGTTCTGCTCTAATTACACCCTGCATCTTGGGCGGTGTTTCCAGCCTACGTCCTTACGCTCCGACTGTCTGAGGACACCAGCCAAGCGCTAACGTTGGAGAAAGAGCAGAGAAAAGACATCACCTCTATGATTTGTTTTGCTGCTTAAAAGAAGAGACATATTGCTCTGTTGAAGCACAGCCACGCACGAGGGTGCAATGACGTCGCAAGAGCAGCTCCAAGGGAAAGAGTTTTGCTCATAGCAATCATCACGTATCTCTCACTGAGTGAGTTAAGCTCCAGGCAGGGTACAGAGTGGGACAGGATCACTTTTTCCTCTGCATTTCTCCCCAGGGGAAACCTAGGGTCTGCCCACTGGAAGCCTGGTGCCACTCAGTCACATATGGAGCATCCATTGCCTGATGGCCAGGAATGGCCAAGGGGCACTGCTTTATTTTCTAGTCCTCCTACACCTGCACTGGACTAAAAAAATGTGTGGTCTGCCAAACCATTCCCTGTTTTCACCCTGTGAAAGAAGGATATTTTCACAAATTTATCTTTCAGTGTCCAGTCAATGTATATAAGCTCCAGAAACTGGGGATTAATCTAGTCTTTTTCTTTTGCAATGCAATAGAGCTTGCAGTATTTAATATGCAATTAAGTATTTAAATAATAAATTATTTTTAAAAAGCAAAATAACTACAGGTGCTCTATGCCAGATATTTACGTGTCTGAATTCCTAATCTATTTCATAATGAGATTAACATTCACTGCTGTGAAAGGTCTTCCACTGCAGGTTACACAGCATTTCTGTGCCTATCTGCAAGGGGCTGCACAGATCCAATAAAGCATTAAGCGGCAGGAAAATAGATTGCTCTGAATTCATAACATAACTCTGAAGTGATAACTTAGTTTCTTTCGAAACCCTGTTGACATGCGGTTTTTCACTTCTAGGTATTTCCTGGGCATAGTCTGGTATGTGGCTTCATATAGTTTGTCACCTTCTCAGAAGCAGAGCCCCCGAGGCAGAAAATGCAACAAGTAGTGAGTGCTTTTTATGATGCTAAGGTCTCCTTCAACTGCAGTTATGTAATTTCTGCATCAGCCAAAAGCCTCTTCAAGCCTCCCCAAACCCACCAGGAAGCAATGATTTCTTGTTTGAGACAATTGTAATGAGAATGGGCACCTCCCGATGCTGTGGTGCTCAAGGTGGGGGCTGTTACTGAGAACTGAGAGACACAGAGAAGGGAGGGATAATAATTTCCATGAAAGGGCATGAACTAACTCCTCCTTGGCTTATTCAGTTCTGGTCGCGATTGAAATCCGGATGCATCAGCTAAGGAGAAGTAATGGCTTCTTGTCGGATAAATAAACTGTGAACAGTTTCAGTGTATATGACTATCATAAAATGAGAGTCACTTCCATGTTTTCCTGCTTGTGTTGCCTTATAAAGAACAGAAATCTTCTAAAACTTCTCATGCTACTTCTAACGCTTTTAACATTTTGAATAGAATATGTGGAGATTTTATCTTCTGGAGAGGATCAGCCATAAACACTAAAACTACCAAGTCCTCTAAAACAAAAAGATATGCAGATCTTCGCTCTTGCTGCTCTTGCATTAAGCCTCAAGTGAATTCAGCAATAGGTGTTATCATATTTAGGAGTTTTTTTTGTCCAACCTTTTTACCTGAAAATACTTTCCTTTGTATCTCTAACAAGCACTTTCCTTGAAAGACTCTACAAATTGCTTAGAACCTCTAAAAAAACCTCTCCTGCTCAGAATCTCTGAAAAAGTTTACTTTTCTCAAACAATTTACAGCATATTATGAATCCCAGTACAAAAAGTGACTTTGTGTTTTCCCTTGGCAAACAAAGGCAGCTCTGTCACAGGGGAAAGAGTGAGCTGTGCACATGGGGAGGCAGAGGACTACTGTGCCCTTACAGAAAGTAGGGTAGGAATCATCGTTCACGTCATTCTGCTTCTGGTCCCCAGGAAAACAACAACTGCATAAATTCAGATACAGCTGCTCTCATCTGCTTTTGTTTGCTTTGAATTAATGTTATGTCATAGTGTTTTTAGATATGGATTTGGGGACTAATGAAATGCAGCTGGAGGAGCAAAGCTAGTAGTGTGGTTTTGCCTCCATTTGCAACAAAGAACCATGGAGTTGCTCTCTCACTCCTTCCCCCTCCCCAGTGGGGTGGGGAGGAGAATTACAAGGAAAAAAGGCAAAAACTCAGGGTTGGGATGACAACAGTTTAACAGAACGGCAAAGGGAGAAGAAAATAGCAATCAGTAATACTGATAAAAGGCATATACAGCATGCAATGTTCTCACCACCCAATGCTCCACTTACTCCTGAGCAGCAAATGCCCTTCCTTCAGCCAGCTCAACACTTAAATACTGAGCATGATGTCACACGGTACAGAACAGCCCATTTGATTGGCTGTTTGGGACAGCCCAACCAGCTTCTTGTGAAAATTAACCCTATCCCAGCTGAACCCAGGACATCACCCATCCCTTATTCTATGCCATCTATGTCATGCGCAGGGTCCACATTTTACTTTCACTTCTTCTGGTTTTATGTGTATGTATATACACACACACACAAATATAATTTCCTTAGTTTGCAGACCATCCCTCTAAAATGTCCATTGAGTTCCTTCAGTGTATGATGTTGGGCTCCATCTGTTGTAATCGTCTTTCAGGGCAGGAGAGATGATGTGTGGTGATGGGCCATCACATGTTACGTCCGGAGCTCGCGACTGGTGTATCTGGTGTGGCCCATGCTCACAGTCTGCGGGCTGAAGGTGTCAATCTTGATGAAGTTGCTGGGTGCCAGCTGTTGAAGCCAGGTCCAGTCCCACTACCGTCGTGATCTGTTAGGTTTCATCAAAGTCCATGCTCCATTAATTTGGATGATTCTGACTGTAATATCCTTTCCAGAACATAGAAAAACTGTAGCAGTGATAACAGACAGTGACAGGGTCATTTAGCAGTTAACGTCTTTTATTCACTATTCTCGCCCAAAATCACAATAACTTCATCACAACACCAAACAGAAGTGGACAATTTACACACAATCCACTCCTCGTCCCTTCACCACAATTACAACAAAATAATTCTTCACAATTATTCTGCTCTCTTCACATTGTTCAGTCCCTGTTTTGCCCGTTACCTCTCCGTTACTATCCTTCTCTCAAATTCGTCGAGTCTCCTGCCTGGCTTGCCCAAATTGTTTCTGTGTCCTGGATAAATCCCAGGTGCCCACCAAAACGGCTCCATCACTCCCTTCCTCAGCTGGACAGCGGAGAGGAAATGTGATGAAAGGCTCGAGGGTCGAGACAAGGACAGGGAGAGATCACTCACCAATTACCATCACGGACAAAACAGAGTGAACTTGGGGAGAAAAGGGAGTTAAATTCATCACCAATCAAATCAGAGTAGGATAGTGAGAAATAAATCCAGATCTTAAAACACCTCCCCCCACCCCTCCCTTCTTCCCGGGCTCAGCTTCACCCCCGTTTCTCTCCCTCCTCCCCCCGAGCGGCGCAGGGGAATGGGGGTTGTGGTCAGTTCATCACGCGTTGTCTCTGCCGCTCCTTCCTCCTCAGCAGGATGACTCCTCACACTCTGCCCCTGCTCCAGCATGAAGGTCCCTCTCATGGGAGACAGTTCTCCACAAGAATAAGACCTGACGCAGTGAGCTGCACTACAGCAGGTGAGACATTAAGTTAGAGCAAGTAAGGGCAGGAGACAGAATCCTACCACCCCCAAATCTTCACGTATCCCACCTCAAGAGGAAGGATAGTTATTGGAATTATAATCCTACAATTAAATGTAGAAAAACAATGGACCTGACAGCGCAGAAACCACACGGAGAATGAGGTCAAAGAGGTAAACTAAGAATTGCAGCTGTGATCTGTTAATCCATCTCATCTCATTAAAAAATATACATACATATCCATTTGAAAATTTCCATTGCCTATAAACAGAATCACTCCTGTGCTCACTCAAGCCTCTGTCCAGGCTCTGCCTCCTCCCATTCTATTGCACCTCGTTTGATACCAGTAACTTCAGTGACCTTTTAGTTGGCATGTCATTTTAGAAAGGGGTGATGTCTTTGGTAGACATGTAACTTACTGCAAGAGTGATTTAATTTAAAATTAATTTGGTATTGTGTGTAGTAACATTAATCAAAATGACTTTATTTATTATAAAAGAGCACAGGGTGATTAAATTCACTTTCATTTTATTGTAACTTAAAAATGAAACAAGGCACCAACATTCAGAAATGTTTTTATTTCTGGCGTGGGATGTTGCACTACGTTGTAAAGTTATATGTCACGTATTTGGGTAAGAAGAGAAGGAATTCTACTATATATGGCCTTTAAGAAATGTATCTTGCCATTTCCATGCCATTTCCTTGCCATTTTCAGTATATTCTAACCATCACAAGGCTCTGTTTAGGGTATGTTTTAGTCATTGTCATCACAGAAGCTTATTCCTTTCTATGTCAAATTTACAGGGGAAGATGACACAAGAACTTCCAAAAAACCCCCTTCTGCTTTTCATTGACAATATATAAATTGCCTGCCCTACCTCCACGTTTGCCTATGCAATGGTCCTGTACATGGGCTATGGCAGAACTGAACTGACACTTGGGTGTTCCTGGCATCAGGGAAGAGAGAACCAGCTCTCTGCTGTTAGCGTTAAAGTCTAGACAAAATATTACACAGCTTGTATCGTGTTTAAGTAGTTCCTAAAACACTGCTTCTTAAAACAGGTTATCCATGTAACCTTTAAAGCAAAATAAGTTGTAAAAAGCAGCAAGGATGAAAAATGCTGGAAGTAAATAATGCTGAGAAGAATAAGCTAGACTACCTTAAGTGACTTGATTGATACGACTAAAGCAAGTGTTAGGGAAGTTAATATAAATGTAGAGCTTAAACCCATTAATCAGATTAAAAAACAACATGAAAAGAAGCACAGATTCACAGACTGAAAGAAAGAGATATTAAATGCAGCTGTAGTTGGTCATCCTAGCAGGAAATTGTACAATAATAATGGGCAGTTTCTGAAGACTGAATTATTGAAGAACACAGAGCAGTGGATCGATGCTGATCGTATAAAGCTCTTGTAATGGCAGTGCTAGGGACTTGACTGGTACATACCTTTTGCAGTTAGGGGAAGTGCTGGCCCTTGGGGTATATAAGCTCTTTTCCCCATTCATAATACATGATTCAGGGCTTCAACTTGTGCTGGTTTACTAAATTTTACTCTGAAATAGCATCTCTCAGGGTTTTAATGGCCACGGACCATCCCATTGCATTTTGAAGCCATTATGTCCATCAGTAGCAAGCCACAGGACCTGAACTGTCCTACCTTGGGGCTTCTGTCCATTACTTGGCCAAATTTCCCTTTATGAAAGATGGAAAAATGAGGGATCTGTTGTCTGTAGAGTTTTGCTCCATTAGAGAATCCAAACTTGGCCAAAACACCCCCATCTTGTTCACGTACAGGGTCAGTACCTGAACGGGGCACATGGACTGGATCTGGGATTAAGGGATTGCGAGCAGAGAGGCTGTGGAGCATCACAGGACTCCGGCTACCACGAGCATGAAGCACTGGAATTTCCTCTCAATGACTTAAATCTGCAGAGTGGCAATGGTAGAGCTGTTTCAACAGCCTTCCCTGTCTACATGGTCCATGTTGCAAAGTATTTTAAAAAATGTTTTTGCAACCATATTCCACGTGAGTAGGTTCACCTTGTATAGCAAGCATTGCACCAGCAGCACCTTTCCTTCTAAGCCAGCCACGCTGCAGTTCATGTGTTTAGCAGCTGGAATAGCTGTTGTGCGTCAGTGGAGGGGTTCCTCCATGGGCAGGGTTGAAAATGTGCGCTGCTCCAGGTCACAGCTCCTCGAGTCCCTAAGCCCTGGAGAGAAGTGGGTGGTTGGTTCGAAACCAGTCCTGCCTTTCAGGTATATCTGTTTCTTGACTTTAATTTGCTCTGGATCACACTCTTGCTCTCCTCTGCTTTAAGCTATTTGTTAGAAAAGTGTTGTGTACCATGTTTTGGGAGATTAGCCCATTTGCTGGAATTCAGAACAGAAGAGGCTTCTTCCTCTGTTCTCTAAACTCAGACCAATGGTTGTAACTCAGAGAAATAACTAGGTAAGTAGTTTGTGAGTTAATTTCAGCCCCAGCACATTAATATGTACTTATGTTTTTTCCAATCTCCTTTTATGCCTTGCCTAAAGTCATAATTGATGAAAAATCATTGAAATTATGAATAAAATAAATAGAAATAATTTTTCACCTCATGCATAGCTGGCATTTATGTCTCTTTGCCATAAAATACCATTGACACTGAGTTTAAGAAGATTTAACAAAGACACTTCCAGGGATGGAAAGAAAATTTGGAAATATGTTTGGCAGCCTTAAACAGGATTTTATTCTGCGTCAAAATAGCTGTGTTAGGAAGAAAACCCATGGACGGCATCCTTCTTTGGGCCACTCTGAGGATGCTTGCTCTGCTCTCGCTCCCACCATGCGCAGTACCAGTGGTGCCATGGCCCATTGTGGCCATGGCCATGCATTCTCAGTGTTATTCGAAACAGGACCTCTTAGGTCTTTCTCTTGGTTGAGAAAACCTTGTTCTAAAGAAAAATGAACTAGCAGTTGATATCAATGCTATTAAGAACAAGTGACTTGTCTCCTTATGTTGAGATCTCAAGCCAGAAGATACTTCAGCACCAAACAAATCAATGAAGATTAATGACATGCTGAAAATTTATCACATTCTACAACAGAAGATAAAGCAGTGAAAGTCCTACATTTTAATATATATGAAAGATCCATATCTGGTTTAGTTTTTTTCATTACTCACAAAGCATGCAAAAAGTAAGAATAATGCGTGAACATAATTGTGAAATTATAGCGTACAGGCAGGTTCAGTGGACTGTCCTGAGCTCCACTGTTATTTATATGGAAATAAAAGTGTAACATAAACCTATGTGTCACATTAAAATTTGTTCTCTTTTGGATAACGGATTGTAAAAATATAGATTTACCAACATATAGTATGATATAACTCACTGAAGCAGGTGTGTATTTCGACATTAGGATCGATGGGCAATCAAAAGGAAGATCAGTGTTTAAAGAGCATTAAAATGTCTGCATTATATTAACAATAGCAGGGAAAAAAAGCAGATAAAGGCTCAGGAAGTTGGTGGAGCTTTGTTCTCATTTTAACTACAGCTTCAACATTGCCAGAAGAGAATGAGGACACCTTGAAGCATGAATATAAAATCACTTATCTGGACTGGCAAACTATGGGATCAAAAACTAGAAGTTCTTTTTCATGTGTAACAAATTACTGGGTTTATTCTGGGATATTGTCCAAAGGAGAACTTTTACACTGCTCTGAAAGCATTTTACAGCCAGTACAATACAGGGCCAAGAGTGCAGGCTTACGGTAATTAAATGTGTGCTTATTAACATCCACTAAACAGCAAGGCAAGGTTCTGCAACAGGAACAACCGTGCAGCCCCGATATGGCCATGCCTGTTTTCTACAGATTCACGTTCCGGAGTTCAGAAGCACTTCACGTCCTTACTGAGCTGCTGCCTGCAGAGTTTTCACGTATGGACTCCACGCTGCCTGATGTGGCTGAGTTGATTCAAACCAATGGAGCAGCAGGTCTGACTCTCGCTCCCTCCAAGGCCATTGAATCTGTGCAACCTGTTACTCAGTAAATCACACAGAACTTCCACTTTTTCCTGTTAAATCACACAGAACTTCCACTTTTTCCTGTTAAACAGCCTCGTAATTAACTTAAGATACTTCACACTCCTCACACATCTCTATCACTTTGAAACTTGATCGTGATTTGAATCTACTCAATATTTAAGACCTGAATCAGAGGACAATAACAACTGAGGCAGTAAAAAGACAGAGGACCAAGCTTACCTATTGATCTGCTGGTGATGAACAAGGTAAGAGTATTGTACCAAACAGAAGAAAGCATGCATATATATCTCTATACTATCCTGTACCAGTTTCTTTTACCATAATGTACTATTCTCAGAAAATGATTTTGTGAAGCAGCTATGGTAGTACATAACCCATCTTTCTCTACAAGCATATTCTATTGCCATAACTTCCTTTGAAAATATTCCTTGTATCAAAGCAGTTAGTTAAAATACTTAAATAACACTAAGGCTCCCAACAGTGACTTTGGAGTACACTCACTTTTTATTGCCAATGTACTTCACTGATTTCAAAAGCGCTTTGTGCAGGCAGAAGTGGTATTTGATTGTGAACCCCCCCAAATAATAGGAATAGTAATTATGTGCTAATCATTATAGTCTGTAACTCTGACTATATGCCAGCTGCCTTCTCACCTAGGACTTGGGTTCACTTTATTACCTACTTCACAGGCTCCAGTTACTAAAGAAATAATAATTCTTTTTCTGGAGAAATAATCACAGAGTTTCACCTTTCTTAAGTGTCCGAAATGGATTTACTTACATTCCAGTTATTCCATTTCTTCTGCCGTTAGAGATCTCATTCCTTAGCCATGCCCATCACCTAGCAGCAGTAGATAAGGGGGTCCCTCAGCCAGAGCCCACGCAATGGAGTAGGACCGAGGTCTGTGATAGTGGCTCTAAGTAATTCTGCAGTGAAGGGACACTGCTCATCTGCCAGCAGCTCGGCGAGAGCAGCAATCAATCCACAGGAAGGACCACGATGTAAATCACTTCCATTTTGGAAATGTTTTTTCCATGCTCTGTACAGAATTATAAAAGCTCATTATGGAAATGAAAAATGAACACACCCTTAATTAGATGCTTTTTCGAATTAAGCTATACACCATCAGGGAGAGCACACACCACATAAAGTAGCCTCAGTAGCTTTTTGCCATCCTTGCCCAGAAATGGCAATCAGAGCTGTGTGATAAACATCTTCTCTGTATCGGCATTTCTCTTTATAAATGAAATGAAAAAAATAAGGGAACCGACCAGAGGTACAAAGCAGAAACAACAGACCTGTACCGACTTCTTGAAACTGGGTTTAGAAAGTTGGAGAACGTTTACACACAAGTGCAATATGTGTTCTTTAAACCCTGGAGTGAAAATGCGTTTCGGTTGTCAGGCCCATCTGATTGCACACCTGGTTTTCTTTCCGATGTTGGCCAATGTGTTTACTACCCCTACAGCACTTTCTTAATAACCTCTGATCACAATTGAATTTGACCTTTATTTAGTGCCAAAAATGGACTTCTCTGTAATCCTCCTATTCTACTTCTAACGTTTCTGGAGCAATCATTTCTCTGTCAGGCTTCATAAAAGTCCACCTTGCTCAAAATGAACACACATTCTCATCTCTCCAAAAAGATGTATTTTCAAGCAAAGAGAAGAAATTTAAGTTATCTATGTAAACTAAACAGAGAAATTCAGTCTGTCATCAGACAGACTCATAAAAGCCAGTCATGCATTCAAAATCGTCATGGGTTGTTTAATAATTAAATTGATTCTAAAAAGCTGGTTGATGTTGTTTTTCAGATCAAGAGCTTGTGCTTATTATAGGCACAGTTTAGTGTGGTTGTTTGTTTAGCAGTGGTTTAGCAGAGGAGTATAATACTAGAACACAATCTGTATTTTTAATTCTTCCCTGTGCAAAGAAAGATGTTCATGTTCTTGAAGTCCTTGTGTTCAGACTGTTTCAAAAGCAGAATTAAAGCTCAAAAGCCTGGTTCTACATTGCCACACATCATGTATGGCAATTTCTGTCTGTCTAGAAGAAAGACAACGTGGCTGTAAAAACTTTGGCTTGGATACACCACAGGCTCACACTGCATGATAGGAATAACAGAAGAAAAGGAATATAATGAAGAATAATGAAGAATGAGCTAAGCTTATACACCTAAGCCCATAGTACTGACTAGTTAAGAAGGTGTGATCGTGCTTTATCCCACCCATCACTTTGCAAAAATGAGTGTGCAGTTATTTACTGTAACTCAGGGGGGCTGGTGTAGATGAAGAACAGATCCATCCTGGACAACTGACGATGTCTTACACCAATGTCCACAATTACACCTGAGAAGCCAACCTATGCCAGGGACCTGCGGGGTGGGCAGGATCTCCAGCCAGGACCACCCCAGCTGCTACCCGGATGGACCTGGGGAAGGAAGCAGCCGAACCGTAACGCCCTCACTTCACACTGCCACCATCTCAAAGTCATAATATTGCTATATTTCTCCCCAAAAAGCCTCATTTTCTTCATGTGGCACTTTCCTGCTGCTGGTCCTGTAAAACAGATAAATTTTAACCTCACAGATCTGGTCTTAGAAACCTCATTTGCCTCTAAATATCTGTCCCATTGCCCAGATGATGGCTGTCCCCTTCAGTGTTTACTCTTTCTTAACTGTTCACACATTTGAATAACAGGATTTTAGGAAAAAAACATTTTCCAGTTTCAGTCAAAGGAAAAAAAGCAGGCACAATCAGGAAAACTGTAACACATGAGTACTGGAGACAACAACAAAAAGCATTCAATGCTTTGCCCCTGTTTCTGTTTTCCTGGTGTCCTTGAGATGGCCTTCTCCTCTGCTGCCAGAACCAACCTTGGTAACCAAAACCAGGACAGCGTGGGAATGATCTGGCCTTCCCTGTGGAAGCATCTCCTACTGACCATGGCTGTGGATCAACCTCAAGTGATCGCACTCTTTTTGTTATCATTTCTCCTGAGTTTGCTCCTCTCAAGACAACCAATATTAGTCCCTTGCTTGAGATGATTTCTTTAATTTATTTATTTCTAGAAGTATTTATAAAAAAATTAATAGCTAGAATAAAAAGATTTGAAATATAAGCGTGTTATTTAACTTTATTCTTTAAACATGAATATTCCTATTTGTTAAAAAAAAGTATTTAATATCTTCAAGGAAAAAGAAGGACTCAGACAATACATTAAGCTAACTGGTGAATTACATTTAGAAAACTTATTTTAGATCATAAACTATATTTATGATCAGTGTGTGCTTAACCTACAGTCCACATACATATCCCTCGAAGAAAGGTTTCTATTCCCCATAATAAGCACTACTCTTGAAGACAAAAAGTATTAATCAGAAGTAGCTGAGGAAATTATTCTCAGTTCTAAAAGCATGTGTCAGTAAGACATTACCAGGCTGTCCTCCACATGAGAAAAGGACGGCTCCTCTTTCGCATGGCTCAGGTGCAGAGCTCAGTGGGGGCAGAAAAAAGCCCGGGGCAGTGGCTGGGCACAGGCCTGAGTCCAACAGTGAGATCTCTGCTCCTGGCCTTTCCCTGGGTCACTGCTGGCTTGTCAAGTGCCCTTTGTCTTGAAGGAATCACATCAGTTCCCCGTTTCCCAATTTCCTATTTACAGAAGCATTTAATTCCTTTAAGTGCACGGGAGTAGAAGGTAATATGCGAAATGTTGTTACCATGAACACTTCAGCAACCCATCTGCAGGTCCTGGAAACACCTCCCCATTTCAAACACGGTGACACAGAACAAAGAGGGAAGTTTAAATTGTTTCTGTCACATCACCTTAGGTCCTTAGCTTCTGTCATGCATGGACTTTATTAGCGTGGTTGACTACCTCTGCTCCTCTCCATTTGTATATCCATATATATCTATGGTGATAAGCTTTGTAGGTCAAACAATTTACATTTGTAAGCATGTTCTCATCATTTTTGCAAAAGGGGAGAAAATTTGTAATGTTAACACACGTAAGAAGAATATTGGCCTGAATTCTATGAAAACTTCACGGCTTAAATTTTCTTTTTTTCATGTCTTCTATAAATTCTCCTTTGAGAGGGGCTCCTAGCTAGCATACAACAGGATCCCGCGCCATTCCTCTGCTCCTCAGCATGACAGTCCCAGCATCACGGGGCGACCGCGACCCAGGCTTCCTACGGACTGCACCCGTTGGTAATGACTGCCTCGTGAAAAGGGGTCGGAAATACATTTCTGTCAAAACAAATAGTGGAGTGTACGCTAGGGCAAAACGTGTGACAGTGAAATGTGATTTGAAAGTGTCAGGCTTGATGTGAAATGATAGAACGAGCGTGTGTTTTCTCAGGAGAGCATGCCACAGCCATGGTTAAAGAAATGATGAACTGTATTTTAAAGAATACTCGTCCCTTCTTTTAAATCAATGTAGAAGGAAAAGTAACCCCCTTCTGGAGATTATTCCCTTCCCAGAAGCTGTTTACATAAGAAAACTGCATCAGGAATCAAATTCCAGGGGAACTTTTGATTCTGATGGGGATTTTTCTTCTAGTTTAGTAAGCAAGAAAGAACTATATATATCATGCAGAAGTTATATAAATACTAGTCAAAATGAAGAAGGGATGCCTTCAAAAGCCCATAATTGAATCTCACACATAATTGCATGCTCACTGAACCTCAGGCTCACGTACTGCTGCCTTGCATCTGGAAAAGAGTTCAGCCTCGGCAGCTCTCGTGTGGGAGGCCCACAGCAGCCCTGCCTTGCACACACCAAGAGCCTCTGCAAAGCCACAGAGAAAAGCTTCGCCAGACGATCCGTCGCGTTGCTCTGGCTCCCCACCTTTTCTCTGGAGTGCCGTGCTCAAGCCTCACGCCGGCTGTGAAACCCATCCCAGCTGCCCCCATCAGATTTTCTGCTACAGCACATAGTTTATTATTTTCAGCTATTCCTAATACGTACAATGTAAGGAAAAACTGTTGCAATGGCAGCCACTTCAATGGGTTTGGGGCTTTCTTCCACCTCATGGGCTTTGTCTGAAGCTCTGGAATATTCAGCCCTTGGGTGGAAAAAATGAAAAAAGTGAAGCGATTTAAATTAATTATTTGGAAGGTGAAGAATATTCAGGTCTATTGATATTTCAGTTGGTTCTTATAGACGATTGCCTATTCCCCAACTCATATGTGCAATCACATTTTACCCTCAAGCTGCCCTTTGATGGATTTCCCTGGCACTTCCCCACTTCCAGCAGCCACCTCTCAGCTCTGCAAATATTCTCTGCACTGAGATGCTTTCAGGTCTGTAGTTATGTACTTTCCACGTACCATTTGCTGAAACGATTCCTCCACATCCATTTACGTCACCGTCCGGCACACCAGCGCGTAAAGGCCCCGTGCTGAGGGTCAGAGGCGAAGGGAACCCCGACTCCATCCGTTCCCCTCCAGCCAAGCCCACAGCAGCACGTGCTGCCCTTTCTGCCCGCTGCGAGCTGGGCACCTCCCGGAGCACCCCAGGAGCAAACCTGCACCCCACGCACCCACGAAGGGAACACAGTATTGCACATCAGGTCGTTTATAAGCAAAAACATCGTTAGAAGAAGTTTCTGCTAAAATATCATTATCTAAAACCTCAGATTTGTAACTTTGTTCCACTTTTCCAAGTAATAAAGCAAAAAAAGTATTTTAAAGTTATATATTTTGACACCAGGGGAATAGACAGGATACAGAGCAAAAGTTACATTCTTTTTTTCTTTAGTGCCCCAGATAATGTGCTCTCATTTTGCTGACAATTCTTACAAGACTTTTCTTCCTTGTTTCTTGGGAATGGGCAAAGGAACATTACACACTGAGGAAGGACTCCATCATCATCTTATCCTCCTTCCAGCTCTTTCTTTGTTTCATGTTCTCATTGTACACCACATCTATTGCAAAATAAGACTAGGGCTGCAGGCTGCCTCTCTCTATTATTGCCATTAGGAGCCTCTGATAAAGCCTAATGTATCTCATTTTATGAGAAATACTAAAAGGATCTTTTGCCACGTCCATAACAATTTTATTTTCCTCAGCATCAAGTGAAGGTGATAAGGCAGAGTGAAATTGTGAAGGCACATTAAAATTATCATTTTTTTCCTCTGTGCAGCCAATATTATGAGGTCTGGTTTTGGAGACCCTTCCAATTAGGTTTAGGAAGTAAAATCTTCATCGCTCTGTAAAATATTTCTGGTTACTTTGAATGAAATATATAAAAGTTATTTTAGCTTTTGTCCTTTCAAATGATTTTTTAAACCCTCTAACGTCAGCCAAACACAAGAATAGTCAGAGTCCTTACTCACACTTAAAAAGAACTGAAGCCTGATGACTTGAACATGTACATTAGACGTTCCCTGGCAATTTTATGGTTCATATATCTTTCATTCAGCAGAGTGTTAGCTGCCTGTTTCCCTTCCTGGAAATAGGAGGGAAAAAAATAGAGCCACCTTAAACACCAAGGTAGGGGGAAATAAATACTTTATGACTTGGCCTCCGTATTTGCTAGGAAGTAAATTATTTCTTACATTTAAGCTAAAATAAAAGTTGGGTGGGGGATTAGAGTTGGTAGGACTTTGGCATTTATTCTGGTGCTCCTTCACTGTATTTATGTCTACTGTCTTTCAGCACTGACACACCCTCACCGAATGCCCACCCTCGAAGAGGATCCACAGACGTTTCCAGTCTTGGCCGCTGGCAGCAATGCAGCGACCGAGCACTAACAGCACCCACCCAGGCAAGCCTTGCACTATTACTCCCCATCCCCATTTCACGGAGCGTTCCTAAACACCGCTGGAGTAGACCGTGGAAAAGGTGCAATCTGCAGCATGCTCATGCATCATGGATACACGACCGGTCTTTGAACTCCCTTTTTTTTGATTGATTACATCCAGTGGTTGACAGTTACGGTGGAGAGGCCTGGCCTTCAGGCTGGAAGGCATCTTCTGGCCAAAGACATGGTCCAGGTACAGAAGGAAAGATTTGAGGAGAAATCCATGGTGCAAAGAACTTGGCGCGAAGAGCTCATCGGCTGTTGGTCCTTGCACAGCTGCAGCTGCTGGTGTGGCCCCTTCTGGTAGATATTTCTGTATTCCGGCAAGTACTGGGTACAATGAATTAATACACTGCAGTTTTTATGGTTTTTCAGGAAAAAAAATGTATTCTGTCTTACCACCCTTATATCTGCATGCAGAAGAGGGAGAAAATTACCTTATTGTTAAAGGAAAGCAAGACATCAACAGAAAGGAATTGAAGGGACAATTATAGATAAGTTCAATAGATGCATATGCCATACTGAGACAGAATAATGCTACAGGGAGGAAAATAGAGATTTTATGTCTCTTCACTTTTCTTCTGAGATCTTGCCCATTGTTACAGTGGTTTATTGCTAATGTCGCATTTTGCCAGAAAAAATTCAATGCGGCTTTTGCAGTGGTTTTATTTGTAATACCGTTCTTTAGTTACAGACTGCAAGATTAGACCTAATTTTTCAAATATTATGCATAGATTTGATTTAACAAGGTGTTTTGCTCTGAATTTGGTTTAGAAGGAGATAATAACATATCTGGAATAAATGTACAATCTGTGAATAGCACAAACGTTGTGCAGTTTCACTGATCCCGATATTTTATTGCATATGAGCCGTACCCCTGAAGGAGATAAGGGATGCAAGCTTTCTGGGTAGCCGGCTTTAATGAACAAGTTCATACCTTTGAAAGAGCAAATGCTCTATGAGGCAGCACGACTGCAAACTTTTCAGAAATGCTGATTGCATTTGGAGATGAAGATCTGAGTTACGCATTTGACAAAAAAAAAAAAAGATTTTTCTCTCGTAATCCTTTCAAGTGAGGAGGAAATTTCACAATTAAAAAATGAAGAAAAAAGACACATTGCTCTCCACGTGATACCCAAAAACATCTGCCATCTCCTGGGGGCTCAAGGGGAAAGAGAAAAGAAGCTCATGAAATATAAACTAACCCTGGAATCCATATTAATGACTTCAGCTTTTTTTCCAGTGGGCTCCACTGTACTCTTCACCCTGAGCTTCATGTTGCTGCTCAGGCTCACCGGCACTCGGAGCCAGCCAGGGAGCTGCTGAAAGCCCCGTGGCAGCGCGGTTGTCTCTCAGTTGCGGGAGTAAATCAGCGGCGAGGGCACGTGTGGAGGAACCACAGGGTTTGCTGCAGCAGGCGAGGATATCTCGCAGGGCTAGAGCTGGGCATAAACACTGCCGAGTAGCTCGTGTGATGGACACCTTCCCTGCACGGGGGGCCAAGACAGTCACGTCCTTCTTGGTTTTGGATTCTGGTATTGGGTCCATCACTCAGCAACTTCCAGTTTCCAACCAAGGAAGTTTGTGGAAGTGCTGTCTCACTTTCCCAGTTGGGAGGCTGACTTTTTTTGCAGTCATCTGGTACCTCTAGGGAAGCTTTTTGTCTCTGGAGGCTTAACAAAACCCAGGGGAAATTAAAAAGAATATAGTTTCTCCTCATTTAATCTTATTTTACTAAAATATCCACAGATGTGGAGCTGCTTGTCCTAGATAGCACATCCATCATGCTGCTTTTGCTTGGGTAAAGTTTGCCCTTCGGGATCTGTCTTAAAATTACCAAACCTACCGTCATCTGAAATCACGTCGTTCGTGAGTTCCAAATCAGTAAGAAACTTCAGCTTCCTTCTTGTTTTGCTCCAATTTAGCTAAGGATAAGAAGGGTGCTTTGAAACTACTCAGATGATTTTTAAAGTTCCATGGAAGCTCTGCTCTTTCCCATCTGGGGATTCCACCCTTGGGATGCCGATGCAGGAGCCGTGGCGTCATTCCTTGTTGGTGTGCAAGGATCTGGTCCCCTGGTGCTCCCTCATTTTCTGCACAGGATAACTCAGACTCGCTTTTACATCGACCAAATCTTCTGCATTTCCACGGGAAAACTTCACCCTTGTACAGGACCTGTACACCAAAGGAGAATCTCATCCCGTGGGAAAAGCAGAATATAATTACTATATCCTGGTAGCCAAGAAATTAAAAATCCTTATCTTCCACATCTCACCAGTAGCTGACAAATGCTCTGATACACTTTAAATGGGGGAAGGATGAAATCCTCCAGCCTCCTTAAGGTGAGGTCCCGTAAGTGGGAAGTCCAAATTGTCAGGGGTTTTTGGGTGTGGGGTCAGGGGAAAGTGGGGTTGTAATGTACAAGCAGAAAGCCATAACAAAGTTGGACAAATGCTGTCCAGGGTCTTTTTGCTTGATTCAGATGGCCAGCGAACTGGGGAAGAGGTGGGTTTTTATGTTTTAGAATAGCTCTTCCAACAGCCTCCAAAATAATTGAAACAAGATGTTCAACTAATGGATTCTTTGAAGACCCAACGGGTGCCTGAAGAGAACGTGCTGTTGAGTGATGACAAAAGCACTAACTATTTATCAGAAAAACAAACACACCTCGCTTGCCTCGGGTGAGTCCAACCATGACAGAACTAAGTACGTACGCTGAAGCATTCTTTCCCTTGCTCCATCACAGTTTGCAGTTACCTTTACTTCTGCTTTCCTTCACTGAAGGTCAAATAAAGCATCAGGGAAGTTTCATTCTCTGATTTGAGTAAGTAATACAAAGGATCAGACTGTGTGATCACAGATTTTCTTTTTTACCCCTCTTCTGACTGCTCTTAAGCCCCAGGCCATGTGTCCTGCGATGACCGTGCAGATCTGCAGATGCGACGACAGCATCCTCTGATCTTGACCGTGGGAGGGCTCCTCCAGACCCACTTTCTGATTTTAGTTTGGGCTAAGTACTTGTGCATATTTCACAGAAGAAATGAGCTCTACCTTGCATTTCTGTCCACGATAAATGATCGAAGAATCGAACAGTTCTAAGAGTTTGTGTGGTAGCAAGGGATATAACCTGAAATACTTAAAATGGATAAGAACTCATAAAAATAGTGCTGATCAAAAAAAAAAAAGGTCATAAAATTGTTCTGCTTTCCAACCAACCCTTTTGTTTGTACCACTCATAATATTGTGCATCTATAAGAGGATACCAGAGTGAGGAAGACATAACCTGTTACGTAGAAGCAGTGCCACTGTTGCCAAAAATACGCAATGTGGGATTTCCTCGCTCTGTTCAGCACAAGGTGGGACAGCCTCGGATATCGTTATGAACCTAGACAAAGGTTATCACAAAAACCAGCTTTGAGACTATTTTATTAGACTTCCGTGCCCCTTGTGTGGTCCCTGTCTTCTCCAGGTCAGTCTGACTGAGTTTCTACCAACTCTTCTACCAGCTTCTACCAACTCTACCAGTTTCTACCAGCGAATCCAGGCGAGGAGGGAAGGCTGCAGTGACGCGTCCTGTTCAGCAGGTATCCCCTTACCTGGCAGACATCGGCCCGATATTGTCACCAAATGCTTAAAGATGACCAAGGGCCAACAACGCTGCTGCACGCAGCCCGAGCCAGTACCATTTGTTAAAAAGTTCTAAGGCGCTGGGTGGGGAACCAGAGGCAGAAAAACCAGAGAATTACAAGTGTCAGGTGTAGGAAGAGAATTTTCAGGAAATAGCACAATTTAACCTTGCTGAAATTTGATGGATTTACGACTTAATTATAACTGACCAGGACACAGATGCTCACATCAAAGGTCAGGGTGAGGTGATGCCGCGGTACGGGAAAAGTACACCCGACCGTCACAGTTTGACTTTCAGAAAGGAAAAGCCAAAATAAGTTATACAAGTGAAATGCTCTCCTTACATGCCAAAAGTCACAATTAAAATAGCAGCTTGGCCATGTCAGAGATGACACAATTAATAATATGTTTATCACAAAACTGTGACTAAAGCCACGCTTTGAGAAGCAAACTACTGAAGGACCAATCCCAAAATGTCTTTTCTGGGTGCACTGATTTTTGGATACTTTGTGATGATCTGTTCAGTGTTCAAAATGTATTTTTAATTTATTCAAATGCCAGAGAAACCACAGAAAATCCATCCACTGACCCAGAATTATCTGTTCTCAAAACTGAAATTACGCTTTCACTGATAAAAGATAAAAAGCAATTTACTGTTTCTTGAACTTGGCCATATATAATAGATGATTAATTATTTTAAAATGCATTAAGTTTAAGCACCTTTTCATTTCCCCTCTAAGGTCAGGAAGGCTGTCTGTTATGTTGGTGATAGGATACAGAACAAGATACTTACGAACCTCACTGGCAAAATCGCCCTGAGGTTCCTTTCTTTCCAGACAGAGCAGCTTTCTTTTCCCAAAATGAAAAATCTAAGAGTCATTTCCCATTCATTTACTTGTGCTATTTTGGGATTTTTTTTTTTTTAAGATTGAAAATGTATTGAAACAAGTTCATGTCGATCTCTGCTGAAATATCAACAAGAGGAAACACAGATCTTTAGGCTTTTCAGAAGGATAATAAGCCAATTTCTATGGAATAATAGTATTACAGAATTGGTTATATTGCTGAACTGGAAGCATAATATAGCTCAGGAGAACAGATAAGACCACTTTCTAATTCTCCAGAAAAAGCCCGGGTCATCAGCTGGAATAAGGACAGGCTTTAACATCTGCGTCTGGTACCCCTCAAACCGTGTAACCTACGGACGGCGCTGGAAAATAACTGCCGATGTCGCAGTTTTCAGGGAAATCCTGTTCAACGCCTCTCCCGCAGCACTGCCACCGAAGCGGATCTGCACTCTGCAGAAGGCTTCAGCAAACAATTTCACACCATCAAAAATGTGCAGGAACCGGAGAGCTTTGTTGCCAACAGACAGTCTCGAGGGGTGTCCAAGGTGACGGCAGTGCCTCCTCGCTGCAGGGGACGAGGGTGGAGGGCTCGGCGCTGTGGGACCAGGGAAGATGTCAAGGAGCGCTGCCGTTTGCTGACCAGGTACTGCCACTTCTCCCAGATCTACTGCCACATGGCACAGGGTGCTTCCTATCTAAAAAGGGTCCTGAATTACTGACGTGGATGAATTGTCTCTGGCTCCATCAGTCGCACACTGCCCATCCGCTGAGCTTACCACGGGATCCATCGCACCAAACCGCAGGAAGCTGCAGGGCAAGGCTTATACTTACAAATATCTGAAGGGTGGGTGTCAGGAAGGTGGGTCCAAGCTCTTTTCAGTAGTGCCCAGTGACAGGACAAGGGACAATAGGCACAAACTGAAGCACAGGAAGTTCTGTCTGAACATGAGGAAGAACTTCCCTCTGAGGGTGATGGAGCACTGGCCCAGGCTGCCCAGGGAGGCTGTGGAGTCTCCTTCTCTGGAGATATTCAAGATCCGCCTGGACAAGGTCCTCTACAACCTACTGTAGGTGACCCTGCTTTGGCAGGAGGGTTGGACTAGATGACCCACAGAGGTCCCTGCCAACCCTGAACATTCTGTGATTCTGTGAAGGCTTGTTGTTCTCTTCCTTGTGGGCCAGAGAGTGGAAGAGTTGCAAACGGATATAATAGGTGGAATCCCCCTTAAAAAACTGAAAGGAAACCAAGTCGGGCAAGCATGCAGAAGAGGTTCTTAGAACATCTGTGCATCAAATATATTTATAAAAACTGCTACAGTCAATCTTTTCCAGCTGAGTGTTCAGCAGTTAAAATCTACCTCATATTACAGTAACTGTTAGAGGAAACAAGAGGAACGTTGTGTTGGCATTTAATGAGAGGAAACGTCGAGCCTTGAACAGAAAAAACAGTATCGCATGCTGTTCGATCGCAAGATGGTGAAAATTCTCCAAAGCAGTGTATGGTATAATGACACGAGCTGAACTTGCATAACTTCTCTCTTTGAAGACATTGACCAGGTTAATACCAACTAAAATAATTCTTACAGCTAGAGATAATTCTATATGTCTATGTTTTTATATCCACACGTGCTTTGGCGATGTATCTTGCTAATTATTAGCCTGAACAGGACTTACTGGGCTGGGGGGTGGTGTGACAGAGTTCAGTGTCATCAGAATAATGAAAAGCTGATAAGAACGTCTCGGCTATTCCGCCCAGCAACTGCAGCTATCTAGAGAGCAGAAGGGGGATGGAAGTCTGGAAGGGACCAGACAAACGTATCGCCTCATCCGTGTTTATCAGTTCCTGGAACTCCACAAACTCATCTGGGTCTTACGGACCTTCCCATAGCGTTGTAGCCATGCCGATGAATGCTAATTGATGCATCTATAATTGTACCTAATGACTGACACTGAATTATTTAGTCTAGCAAGAGGGAGCATAAGCAGAAGTAATGGGATTAAATTAAGACAGGGAAAAATTAGGTTGAATATAAGGGAAAAATCTCTGGCAATGAGATTCATTAGGATGGGTCCCAAGGGAATTGTTGGGCACTGCTTTGCTTCAGACATAGAAAATTAAGTTAAACCCATATTCAGGAAATTACCTAGATAATTCAGTACGTCTTCTCCATTTTTAAATTATTGAACTCTTCAGCAACTCAACTGCTGAACAAGTTTTTGTAGGCAGTTCAGGTGCCAGCCAATCTTCCCAACTGATGAAGCGATGATTGCCCTCACAGCACTTCCGTGAGAGCAGACCCTGTACTTGTTCAAAGCAAGTTGTACTTCAACGTCACTGTAAAGCCAGCAACGCTTAATCTGTGGTTAAGTAGTGCTTAAACGCTCCCCAGGGTGGCAGTTAGGAGGTAGATAGTTGTTTTCCCATCTTGGGATTGTAATTATCTCCTGTTCTCCCAGGTAGAACTACATAATGGCAGGACATGAGGAGACAGGAGAACCCTTTTAAAAGAGGCGTCCTTCATGCCTGCTCTTTCATCTCCTTTTATCACTTGACCTGCGAAAAGCTAACTGTAACGAGCTAACAGAAGTAACTGCCAGCACAGTAAGACATATGCAGAGTGAACTTCTATCATGACGTGATTAATGATGTCTGAAAGTGCTGTGAGTGGCAGGAAAGGTGAAGGAATCTGAGCCAGGGAAGGAAGAAGATGTATCCTGCTTACCACATTTTGTAATGCCACCTCAAGACAAGCAAAGAAGTGTGAACCTTTACAGCCTTCTTCGCTGTAAATCCTAAATATGATTCCTATTAGAATCGCCTTAAAACTTCAAAGCAATGGCAGGATCTCAGCAGACAGATAAAATAACTCCTGTGGTCACTGACGCTTCCTACTTCTATTTATCTTCCTCTGTTTAACAGCCAATGAGTTTTATTTTAGCCTTTCTGGCATTCAAATTGCATGTCACCAGCCTCAGCAGAAATTGCACTTGCCTTTGGGGGGAAGCTCAGCCGGTCCTCGCTGCCGGCAGAGTATCGGCTGGCTTCCGAGCGAGTCCCAGGCTGCGGACCAGACGATGGCCACTCCGTGACTCCTCAGCACTCCTCGGTGCGACCGGCACCACCTCCCCACCTGCACGCTCCACCGCAGACCAGGGTATTTCCAGAGGTAAACCACAACATCTGGCCCAGCTGAACGTAAAGGAAAATTGCCCGTATTTTGGAATGAAGTAGCAACTAAATAGGAAAGAAGACAAACTCAAAAACAGACAGAAAAAACCTCATCAATTTTGTGTTCTGCAATACTGCTAGAAGCTGGGATAAAAATAGGGAAAATATATCCAGGTCTTAAACACTCACATAGCTCTTTCTGCATAGTAAATATCCATTACTCTTTGTTCCTCTAAACCTATGGGTATGTCAGCATGCAAAAGTAACACTAAGACTTTTGCATTATTTGTATTTCATAGTATTTACAAAAAAGAAAGGAAAACATCTCAATTCCCAGTACCTGCTGAATGAGTTAACATTTCCTTTTCCTGAGTCACTGAATTCTGCTTCTCCAGAAGCTGAAATACAGCATGGTGAGTCAGTTTTTGAGATATATTCTGCATACCTCTTCATTTATGAAGAAGACCAAGACTTTTCAAAGACCAGAATGTGCTTACCGACTTCAGCTGCTCAAATGCTTTTATGTCTTTTCTCAGTACTTTGCCTGATCAATTAGAAAGCTAATTTAAAGGGTCTTTTTTTAACCTTTATTGATGATCCTTAGCATGTGTTTAATTTATAACAGCACACTCTCCTAATTAATCCCCAGTAACTCGTTTTTCAACAAACACCACCAGTGTTGCAAAGGTATGTGATTTATGGCTATTTTCAGAACTTTTCATTCCACCTTGCCCAGCACTGAGGACCGCGCTGCCCCTAACCCAGTAACGTCGTGTACTGTAATTTAATTGCAGTTGCGTGGGGTTGGATGCGCTTCTCAGGAGCTGGCTCTCACCACTGAACGGCTTTGCCTTTCATCTTTCGTGAAGATGGAGCTCTGTACTATCATGCACAGATTCCCAACAGGCCTCACTAGAAGAGATGAGTGGAACATAAAGATCTTCAAAGACAGCTACTTTAAACTCTAGCAAGTTGCATCTCTCTCATTTTCTTGCCCACTTTTTTTACTCCTTTGGTGTAACTCTCTGTTAATGTCTAATTCCCAGTTGAATTCTTTTTTCCCCACAAGCAGTGGAAATCTGGCATCCAGGAGTGGTTTCCTGGCCCTCTGTTAGGTTGCCCCATGGCTCACGTGGGCAAAAGCAAAGCAAAAAATAGGTACAAAGGTAATATATCACATACAGCAACCTATGTCGCATGCCAGCTACAGTTAGGCATCTTTCTAAATAGCACTCATTTCTTTAATCCGCAGCTCCAGAACTGTTTAGATCATGTGTGTGGGTATGATGAAATTTGACCAAACCTGGGTCCTGCAGCTTTTGTCACGGTGTTTCTCAGCTTGGTCCTCTACACATGGAAGCTGAAAAAAGTGAGGAACAATATTTTCTGGCACTGGTTTCTACTGCTGAGCAGATACAATTCGATACCAATGAAGTCATTAGGAAGATTCCCACTGAATCCACGTGAAGTTATGGCTGTAACTATACTGAAAACGTTTTTAAGGGCTGTTTTGTGGATCTGTGTTGTAGGGACGCATTTCTCACAGGACTGCTGAACCGTGCTGGAGCTTCGGTTCACTGGGGAGGTTCCCACTGGCATCAGGGAAATCAAGATTTCCCTTTTATTTCTCAGCTCTACTGAAGTTTAGTTAAATAGACTCAAAGCGCATATATCCTGCTAACCTCTAAAAGAAGCTATGAGATCAGGTTTGAAATTAATTATGTAATTAGAGGAACAATAATCAAAAACTTTAAATCCTTATTTATTTGCCCATCTGTTAACAACACTGCTCAAATAGCGAGACTAGAAATATCTCTGTAATTTTATCTGTTTTTGTTTGCACAACAGTCTGACTAAACAGGAACGAGATTGCAAAGCACGGCGTCATTCTGTGTCATACCTGTAGCGTGTGGGAGGGAAACAAGGGGTATTTGCTGCTTCGAGAATGCAAAGCCCGCTAACTCCCCTGATAATGAGTGGATTTATTTGTTCCATAACTCAGAATGTCACAAAATAGCATTATATTATGCAGTTACTCTCGATAAATATTTGTGAGTGATTTAAAGATACTGTTTCACAATATAAATAATAATACCTTGAAAGAAGACAGTCAGTACTTGAGAGACTTTATTCCCTACAGCTGATTACTAAAGCTGACCTTATTTTCAAATCTGTCTGCACATGACCATGCTTTTTTTCCCCCATTTTCTCTTTTTCTCCTGCCCACTTGAAACCAGTGAATGCACTTGGATCCTAAGGGAGTCTTGCAGAAGAGCCGATGCAGTTCTTAAAACCTGCAATTTTTAAACCCAAGGAGAAGGTGCAAGAGAGGGTTGCATAGCGTGTACGTATGTCCCTGGTGACCTCTATGGACAACCAGCATAGTCCCAGTGGCCCCACTGCTTGATGGTATCAGAACAGCTGGCGTTTTAACAAGCTGTGAGGCTCTCATGAGAGGTTCTTTCAGGATCAGAAGAAAGTTTGGGACTATGACAGCGTAGTTCATAATCCGAGTCCTGAGATGGAACTCGAAGAATGTATTTCTCATTTGGAGTTCAAAATTGAATTGGCTGTTATTAGCATACACTAATTTCATAAGCATAAACGATGGGTAGGAAAGATAAAAGAACTATGTGCAAAGTTACAGTTTTCAAATAAAAGAATGTGCTTAACCACCGTTTTCCATCACACCAGTAGGTCTCTGCTTTGAAGGATCTGTTTAATTATCTTCTTTTTTTAAACCCTTGAGGGTGCAAATTCAAGCATATTTTAGGGACGAGCGCTACCAGAAAATCAAAAACGTCTGGCAGAAAGTCAATTCTACTTGCATTTTTAATGTACAGCGGTGCAATTTTCAAAATTATAGTTACTGTGTTATGGTTCCCACCAAAACATCGATCCTGAGTGTTAATAGAGTAGGGGTGAAAAACTTTGTCTTCGGCAGTGCCACGTGAGCATTATTTGGATTCCAGCTCCATAGGGAGCACAGTGCAGGGCAGGCACCCTGTCAGCAATTAAGACATAATGAATTTAACAGAACAATGGATATTGATTAGTGACTTTTATTTCTGATAAAACGAGAAAAGTCAGCAAAAGGCAGAGATGTTGAAACTAATGATAGCCTAAGCAATCCACTGAAACAAAGTCAAAGCAGTCATCTGGACTAAGTCAGCCTGGGACAAAGCGGAGTAACCATACCCACGGCCACCCATGGCCACCCAGAAGAACTCCAGCAGGGAGGAAAGCTCTCATTTAATCTAAGCCTGAATTCTCTCACAGCAAATGTGGCTACAGATCAGGCTCACAGAGACTCCTTGTGTCTTGCCCTCCTTCCCATCTGAGGTCATTACTGGTCTTGCTAAATGCTCTATTCAACACAAATGGGGTGTACATCGTGCTTCCTGTCTTTCAGTTCTTGTTTTAAAAAATCGACCTACAAAAGAAGTCTAGAATCCACAGGGCACTTTTGCTGTCAAGATTCTGGGAGAATGACCCGGATCCATGAGAGTCGCAGAGGTCACTGAAATCGGAGAGCCTCTTTCCCTGGAGGGGACGGCAGAGCCAGAGAAAACGGGCTGATGGAAGTGGAAACTTCTGATCTTCATCAGAGGGAGTGTGAGGGCAGGGGGATCTGACCCGAACATATGTGCTGTGGAAAGAAGGGAGCTTTGACCAGGATGGAAGAAAAAGAAGGAGGAACACCGCAGTTCTTTGTCTGTCCTTGGGCTCTATCCTTTTGCCTGTGTTATATTCAACCATCTTCTGTTCTTACAGTACTCTCTGCGCCATATAAAGTAGAAGCACATATTGCATGTGACTGCAATAAAATGACATGCTGAATTCAACATGTACTGCTGCAGTACGTTAATCCTCTATTTATTATTTGATTTTAATGTGGTCCCTAGTAGAGCAATCAAACTACAGATAAGCTTTCAAATGAGAAGTCCCATGAAGAGTGAAAGACATTGGTGAACCTGTGAGAGCAGGCATGTCTGTACTCTGGGATTTCCTTCGGCAAACAACTTGCAGCTCACGTAATTTTTTCCTCCTAATTGCTCCAAACCATCCTGCATTTGGAGTCTCCTCTCTGAAGGGGAAAGAGAGATCCTCCTTGCTCCTTCATGGCACATGTGGCAGAAGGCTTTGCTATCTCATTTTCCGTGAAATCTCACCGCAGAACAATTTCAGTAATTTCAGTACAGAAAACCTCTGGGAATGTGTCCATGACAGTACAGTTTTTCAGCTGATGATAAAAGTTTTTCATTTTAAAACTGCAACAGCTATACTACATTTTGTTACGGGCTTTGAAATAAGAGATGCTGGTGCTTGCCAGTAACCATGTGGCAGACCTTGTAATTCTTTCACAGACATAGCAAAGAAATGTTCGAGAAACTCTACTTCCATTCCCAAAAGGTTCCCTTTGTATGTGGGTAGCAGCAATCTCTCACTTCAAAATTAATACTTCTGATATCTTTGAAGTTACAGCTAATTTTCTATGGAATCTGTACAAGGCATTTTTGGATGTACTTGCTAGTGGTGAGAGTCCTCCTGGGACAAAGAGGCATTCTAGCAAATATTTTTTTTTTTAAAAAAGGATAATACTTTAAAGATTAAATAAAAGTTGAACAACAAAAGAATAAGTCTGTTATCTCCGGAAAGAATCAAGATGCTTTCCCAGACATCTAATCCCCTGTACTTCCTTGAGAGATATCAAGGCTAAAACAAAGTATTCTGATTTTTACACAAAAAGCAAAAAAATCCCATATTTTGCTAGTAGGCACCTTGTGGCTTTTTGAGGTTAACAAAGACCCTGAAACAACTGAAATGCATTACAGTCATGCATATTCATAAAGATATGCTGAACAGATAACACAGCAAATGATTTAATTGAAAAATCAGCCAGTGTGAATATTTTTTCCTGTGAATCATGGAAATGCGACAAGATCTGTTCATTAATATAATCTCATTTATTTGACATTATTCTTGTCACTTAATGTAATCTTCTTGCAAAGAGTAAAAAATGGAAATTAGCAAAGAAGTAAAGAGAAAAAACAAATAGAGAAGAATAGAAAATGAAAGAATGTCCCTGGAAAATGTAAAAGAATATAGGTTACACTAACCATTAACATATGAAAAGAAACATAATGAATAACAAAAAAAGGAAACAATGCAGAAATAAAGAAAAGAGACTACGGGGAAGGAAAAAAACCCCGGAACATTCCAAAAGTGCTTAGCACTTGTAATAAAGGCAAAAGACTTGCAGCACGCCAATCCATCCTGGAGGTCAGATCCTTCACCAGATTTGGCCTTGAAATTTTTTGCTTTTAGACCATACATTTATATCATTTTCTTTTAGAGAGGAAGCAAATGAAGATCCTCAGTGAGCATGAAGCAGCACAGTCCCATGAACTATCTGAAGCTAGAAAGAGATGCTGTTTGGTACCAGCAGAAGATCTGGCCCTAACGAGGAGCAATATAGCAAAACAGACGCTGTAACACACTGCCTTCTTCTGACCTGTTACGAAATTCATATGACTGCACCGCATTTTTCGTTTTGTTGATTAGAAATGATGAGTATGGAAATTTTGGTAGTGCAAGCACCCAGCCAGTATCAACCAGGACTAAAGAGATCTGCCTTCTGCTCAGAAGGGTGTTCTGTGTGCCACTATTGTTTGTATCTCATTTCCGGACTTGTTCAGTGGGTAAAATGGCTGGAAACACTGCAGCTTTTCAATGGGAAAGTAACTTCCAAAAACTGAATGGAAATATGATCGTCTAGAAATACAAACGTGAACGAGAAAGGAACTTATGATACCAAACCTGCAGTGAAATATCTTCATCATGTAATGTCCACAGAATCACAGAATCAGAGAATCAGAGAATCACAGAATGGTAGGGGTTGGCAGAGACCTCTGTGGGTCACCCAGCCCAACCCCCTGCCCAAGCAGGGGCACCCAGAGCAGGCTGCACAGCACCGCGTCCAGGCGGGTCTGGAATATCTCCAGAGAAGGAGATTCCACAGCCTCCCTGGGCAGCCTGGGCCAGGGCTCCGTCACCCTCAGAGGGAAGAAGTTCTTCCTCATGTT
>Ga0065711_1028648_pt1 | contig 39991 bp, 46 predicted proteins | sample Hoacrofraction12_FD_59098 | JGI IMG/M metagenome (GOLD analysis project Ga0065711, IMG submission 59098) | Hoatzin crop microbial communities from Cojedes, Venezuela - Epithelial fraction 12 v2 (version 2) | ecosystem: Host-associated > Birds > Digestive system > Esophagus > Crop | place... | reverse complement strand
CCCCCCCCGGTACAGCCCACTTTCAGGTAGCTGTAGAGAGCAATAAGGTCTCCCCTCAGCCTCCTCTTCTCCAGACTAAACAACTCCAGTTCCCTCAGCTGTTCTTCATAAGACTTGTTCTCTAGGTCCCTCACCAGCCTCCTTGCCCTGACACAATTCTTTGGCTTTCTGCCCAGCAAGAGCAGAACTCATGCACTATTCACCCTACTGACAACCCCTGAAAATATCTTCCTCACCTGGAATCTTGTGCAATGAAAGAAGGTGAGCTGAGAGACGGACTTAGTGATCAGAGTCTTATTCCCAGCTCTGCTTTGCAAGGTTACTGTCACATGGATTGGGACTACTTGCTTTCTGCTGAGCTGGAGACATACCGTCTCTGACAAGGGGTAGTAGAGCTGAGATGGTATTGCCACAGCATAATTTCTATTACAAAAGAAAAAAAAAAAAAGTCAGGTGAAACTGATTTTCTAAGAGGACACGTTTTGACCATAGGATCTGGGTACTTCCTAACAAGACTTCTGGTCTCTTCATTCCACTGTGATAATGCCAGTGGAACAAGATCACAAGGTTCTTCTCATCTATAGGTACTGCAGGCATTAACACGGGCTCTGAACTACATGCTGTACACACATGTAAAAAGGTAAAGTCATTGCTTCCAAATCTGAAAGTCAAAGTAAGGTGAAGAGACCTCCCCATGTGACCCAAGGGATCAGCAGCAGAGCTTGACTATGTTGCAGATTTCCTGAGACTTCAGCCTTTTCATGGAACCACACTACGTATTACCATCAGTTTGCTTGGTTGGTTATCTGCTTTCTGTCCTATCAGCTACTCTCGGGCTCAGAACCAATGCCATGCCTATGGGACCCAGTGTCCCAGATTCATGTCCCAGGCAGGGTCTCATGGGCACCTTCTCTTCAGCTCCTGACACTCCTGTCCTCCTTGCTCTCATATGCCAGATCTCACACCTCTGTGGCTACTCTCATAGCTGTGCCCGTGGGTAGCACCAAGAAGCTGTTCATATTGTTGGGGTTTTTTTCCATCGTATACTGCACTGCAGCAACTAGGACCAAAGAAAAGCCAACGTTCAAGCGGGTTTGAAAACTCTTATCGCTAACTACTTCTGCTTACTGCCACTGGACAGGTTCAGCCAGCGGCATGTTTTGCAGCAGCAGGGGGGCATGGCCTGGAAAGAACAGAAGAGCAGGAGGCAGGGACACGACCTGCTGGCAGTTCTTAGCTGGAGTGCAGCACCCCAGCAAGAGGGAGTCAAAGTCCTGCTGGCCGAGAGCCTTGAGTGCTTTCACACTTGAGTCCTGTCAAACTGCCTTGAGCAGCTTGTCTGCCGCTAATAGTAGGGGATCTGGTAACAGATGCCAGAGACATTTGGAATTTGCTACTTAAGCTGACTCACAGCACCTTTCTGCTGCCACTGGGCCAAAGGATGGGATGAGCACTGAAGACTCACTGCTTCAACCTCCCATACCTCCCTCACTCCTAATGACCCTTTACTCTGGAACATTTTCTTACACCCCTTTGACCATTCGCCCTTGCCCTTGTCTTCTGAGCTACAGAAGTCTGAGACAGCATCTCTGAGGCTGTCGTTCAAGGATCTCAAGAGCCCGGCTGGATTACTTTCTCATGAATCTACACAAAACGCTGGTAGACAGGCGGGACAGCAGACAGCCTGTTGAAGCTAGCAGTGTTTCCACAAAGCAAAGCTTCATGCTGAAGGTAACAGTGGAAAACAAGGTAGCAGAAAAGCATCATTTGAACAGGAGCTGTGTCAGCCTGTGGTACACATCCTGTACTCCTGCTAGCAAGGATTTTTAAAACTAGTCTTATGCATGCCACACCACACATGGCAGGAAGGAACCTAGCTACGACCCAGTGACATATTTCCCACTGTAACATCTACTGCTTAAGCACAGAGATATTTCTGTTTTCACTCATGCCACAGCTGCAAAAGCAAAGGCCTTCAAAAAGCCAGAGCAAGTTCACAGGCCACTATATCACAGCAGTGCCTGCTGGAACAGGAGTTGCATTCCTGATAAAGTATATGAGGAGAAGCAGTGCTGGGAAGTGCCCTTGCCAGAGGTCTGAGAAAAGGCATGGAGGGAGCAGACAGCCAGCCAAGCCAGAATGAACATGCTGCTTTACAAAGAGCATCCCTATTAGGTACCTTGGGCTCTTGTTTGCTCAGTTTGTAAAGGCACCCAGCTTTGTCTGTCGAAGGCTTAAATGATGGTCTATGGCTGTAGGGAGAAAAGCATAGCCCAAAAGGAAACATATTCTGGAGCACAGTAGAAGACGTGAGATGTCGGCAGGTCAGAATTAAACACATGCAGAAAGCTGGCAGAGGTGCTCTGCCCGAGTTGTTGCAGAAATATGTTGTCTACGTCAAAGGCACTCAAGGGAGAGCCAAGTGGCAGGGGGAGTGTCAGGGGGAAGGTGCACGAGAACCAAGCGAAACCTTGGGAATACGAGAAATTATGCCTCTCTGGAAAAACACTCCCGGCCTTAGGGCTTCTGCCCTGTTTCTGTCCCACCGCCAACCCCGCAGGATTCCCCACAGACCAGAGCGCGTATGTGAAGGACCTGAAGTTCTTACAGCATTGCAGGTATTCCAGCCGTGCTAGGCAGGAGAAGGATGCTGCCCCACAGGAAAGCGATGCTCCACATAGCTGACTGCAGGTCAAATGCCTCCACAGAAAGCTTAGCCTCTCCTCTGTCCCTCCTTCACCCTTGCTTCTTCTGTCTTCCTTCTTCTCTCTCCCCCTCATCCAGAGCTGAAGGACTGTGCAGCTCCTGCCCTGACAGGGTGCCCGTCTCTCTCTTGGCTTCGAAACCAAGGAGGTGGAAACCACGCTGCGCATGGCTGGGGCTGGGATGTGGGCGGGTGGAAGGGGTGGGGACAACGTTTGTTGCCCACACACCGAAGGCGCTTGCCTTGAGGGCTTGTAAGGCTTGTTGATGCTTCCCAGGGAGATGTCTTGCTCTGCCTTGTGCAGCACAGCTCATGCCAGCAGGAGTGCTCCGTTACAATCATTGGTACAGGGGCCCAATTTTTATAAAGGTGTCGTTACCAAGATTTCATTGGAAACATCCTGGGACAAATACATTCTTTGGGATGTCAGTGGATTTTGCTTCAGGGCTCTTCTGTAGCACTTCTTTTTTATGTACTATTTACTTCTTACTGAAATTTCATTCCTGCCCTGCAGCCTCCAGCCATACCAGCCCCGGGCTTCACACACAGCTCTGCCAGTGCCCTCATTCCTCCCTGGAAGAAGGGAAGAACTTTAGCATGCTGCTATCTTTTTGCTGTCTATCTGTTCCCATTCAAGTTCAGAGGCAGCCAGCCTGATGACCATTCAGAGATGCAGAGCCATGGGGAGTGTTTCTGAAATCAGACAGAACTCAGATTGCTTTTTGTCCCACTAGTTTAGGCTTGAACTCAATACCCTGTTGATTTTGGAGAACTGAATATGCTCCCAGATCAGTGACATACAGTGCTTTAAACCTGCGGATTATCGGCAGTGTGATTGCTAGGTTAAAGGCCACTCTGTGCCTGTTGCATCGGACTGTGCACTGAGCGGGTGGATGCTAAGCACACGCACGGGGACTGTGCCAAAGTAAATCCAGGGGATTGCTTCAGCTGGCAGCAAAGAGTAGGTGGATGGCAAATTCACCCAATATTGTGTGCTTTTAGTTATGCTGTGCAAAAACACAGTAGGCACCAGGGCAGGATGAGGATATCCACCTTCAAATGAGGTTGCAGCTAGAGAGCAAATGCATCCAAACCCTGTTCGCTTCACTGCTGCGACCCAGGAGAAGGAAACACAGGGCTGCAGTGTCTGAGAAGAGTCTGGAGATGGGTGGTGGTGTCAGTGTGGAACTACCTTATGGCTGGAGGAAGCTGGCAGAAGACCAGAATTCTGGCCTGGGGGGATGTAAAGTAGAGATTTGCTAAAATATGTGGGGACTTAAAATGTCTCGCTTTGTTTTGAAAGGTCTCACAGTGGAGCTACGAGAAGAGTTGGCAGTGGGTGGCAGGAGCAGCCTTGGAAAAGTCTCTGTATTCAGGAGGATCAGACATGGCTGAGGTGGATGGGTGGACAGAGGTAGTGACGCAGGGAATGGAGGTGAATTGAAAGGTTTTTACTCCAAGCTCTGACTGAATACCTGATGAGGAGAAGATCACTAATGATGCACAGAGAGAGTAGTGAGGATACTTCTTACAAGCTGAGGACAGTGGCTGGTGTGCGGCTTTGGCTCTCTTTGGATGCTACAGCCAGGATCCAGACCAGCAACAGCCAAGATGAGTTTTCCTCCTAAGTCCCCTTCAGCTTGGGTTAGAGGCCACCCACCCCCCATCTTCTCCGCAGTGCTCTGGCACCCCATGGCCTGGAATACCGCCTGAATGTAGATGTGGGTGGAGAACTGTGCTGTGTGGCCTTTACTCTGCTGTCGGTGGAAGCAAGTAAATATTAGCTAATGTCATTAGTCTGGAAGAGATACTATCTCCATAGATCAGCTCCCTGACTCTTTGGACTTAGGAGCATCTGAGGAGGGTATTTAGGATTGCTCCAGCCCATCAGCACAGGCAGTTCTCTCCTCCTGTGTGGATCTTGTCAGCTGTCTGTCCCAGACCAAGCAATGGGAGCACCAGTGCTCCTCTTAGCCCTGACCCTATTCCCAGTCGCAGCTGCAGCGAGCCTGGAACCGTGAGATTATCTCGTTTTGATTTTGGGGGGCTTGGTGGAAGGGTGGTGCTGAGGTGCTGCACTGTTTAACCATCATGAAGATGAACGGTGGGGGCCTTGTTCTGAGGGAGGCTGAGCTGAAGGAGCTCCTGCCAAGCCCCATTGCAGTGCGGGGTGTCGAGCACCATGTAGATGAAGCACCTGGCGTTCACTTGTGCAGGCACTGCTCTGCACACACCGCAAAGCTGCAGAAGCTGCAAGCTTTGCCTCTGCTCGCCCTGTGCTGGAGGGGGTGAAATCTGGTGTGAGGGCTGCAGCCACTGAGTCTTTGGCTTCGTTCCTCACACAGCCTTGCTCTGTGGGCTTGCAATCGGAGTATTGTACACTGGGCAGCAGTGTCCTGGCTGGTGGCAAGTGTTAAAGATTTTATTCTCACACAAGTGGGTTGCACTAGGTATTGCTTTATTCACAACTCAGAGCTGGGCCATCACCTCAGTGAGTGGCCAAGCTGAACTTGCTAGACCAGTTGATATACATTTATTAAACCGATTACATCAAGTCTAGAATCTTCATAAGTTTCTAAGCAACCGTTCCGTTCCTTTCAGTACATCATTTATTAAGTTCTTTCTATTCTTCTGTCTTTGTAGAATTCTCCCTCGCTGGTTTCAGGCCTTGCTTGGTTTCAGGGTCGTCTTGGAGTCGTCGTCTGTCCTTCATCTTCTTTTGTGAATTCTGTTTGATACAATCCATACAATTGATTTCTATCCCCATTGCAAACATATCGATTGTATGGTTTCTTAACACAGCTGTGTTTACACCATTGAATCTGTTCTAGTTCTGTGATTTTATTCTATTCTATAATCAATGTTCTTTATAATCAATCTCTAACAACAAGGTGGTAACAGACAGACATCAGGATCTCTCTACTTCTACACCAGGCATGTTGCGTCTTTCTGGTATGGAAAGGGAGCTGTAATGAGTTGCTACACTTCAGGCCTCCAGACATTTCTAACCCTGGGTCTACCTCTTTGTGAAAGCACCAGAGATGAATTCCGACCTGCCCATCTCAGCCTCTGAATAGTTTTTGAATGTCTCCTGCTCTCTTCTAGTCACTATATGGTAGTGTTCCCTGCTGTCATGCACCATTCCCGAGAGGAGAAGCTCTGCATTCACCTCAGCTCCCTGCCTGAGGCCGTCCACCTCTCTGTTACCTTGGAGGCGACAACCCAGAATCACACACTGGTGAAACAGGACGTGGAGAAGCCAGGCACTTTTCAGTGCATCCCCTTCCAGGTGAGTGTAGCTGTGGCTGCTGATATGGCAGCGGATACTCTGACCTTCACTTCAGACAGGAGCCAGCGCTTCTCTGGGTACACTGTCCTTTGCCTGGCCATGAGTTGCAAGCAGGTTAAGTGTATTTCCCTGCCAATGCCAGGCAAAATACAGCAGTGTCCTGGTGCCTAGCAAAGTAGGGAATCTTTCCAGTGTAGACAAACACCTGTTCTTTTGACCTGTATCAGCCCATTTCATCCTACTTAAAAGCTGTTGGAAAACTTTGGCTTTTAGTTTGCTCAGTGTTTATTCCTTAAAAATGCTTGTATATCACAGTGCAAGTGAATGCATTGGGAATACATTATTTACATCCCCGCTTCCTCAGAAGCCTGCCCCTCCAGCCCCAAGCGGACCCTTCTGCCCTAACGCTGCACCTGTACTGCAAGGCGTAGTTGCAGCCTGCATAGACATTGAGCTTGCTTTAATCTAGCTGTGATGGGTGGTGATGGCGCTGAACCCACAATGAGCTGAATTTCACCTAGCCAGTCTGAATATTTCTTGGGTGGCTTGGGTTTCTGTTGGCTTGGCTTTCTGTCATTGCAACTTTGCTGTTCTAGTTAGCTTTACTAGACACTCTGAGGCTGGGGCAAGACTACAGGACCTTCAGTTACATTTCTGGAGAGCCACGGAGATGTGTCTGGTACTAAGGCTCTACAAAATGCCCCTGTCTTCCTCAGCACTGTACAAAGTTGCTGCGCCTATGCCCTGATTGTCCTGCAGATTCACCAGAGCTCAAGGAGGGGCTGTAGCCACTTCTGGTTCTTGCATCAACAAGACAATGATTAACTAAATGTTGGTGCCAGCCCTTAGGAGAGAGCAAGTCCTGGCTCTGGAAAGCCAAGGAAGTCTGCCGTTCACAAAAAGAACCTTTCTCTTTGGTCTTTGTGATACTGAGGTGTCCTGGTTTTGCCTGATCAGTATCTCATCTCCTGTTACTGTCTTGGTCAGCTCCAGATCTGACTTACCTATGGTTTTTCTTGGTTTCATAAAATAATCTCGCATTTATGTGAAGTGGGAGCATGACAGGTCAGTTGGTTCACTCTTAGGTTTGTGAACAAGAGACAGGTAGTGACTGCTTCTTCTCTCTGTAATGACAAGCAGGTGAGAGACAGAGTCATACAGTGGAATTTGGACTCTGAAGTTTGGGGATTTTTTAGCAGTGAGATGATGTCTCACATCTGGGATAAGATGTAAAGTATCTGACAAATTTGTTTTCCATTTCCTTGTATCATTCAACCTAGGTACCTGAGTTCATTCCCGGGAAAAGAGATGACTCCACATCACATGTAAGATACCTCTCTTGGCTGCCTCTCCTCTTACAAACTAGAGGGCTTTTGTCTCTCCTGCGTCTGAGCCATGTTAATGTTGGAGATGCAGGGTGGGAAAGATAGTAAAGGGGAGAAAGAAATATGGAAAGAGGCAACTGTGACAAGGAGAAAGGCAGAGAAAAGAGAATGAGGAAGTTGGGGAGCACAAAGACTATGACTAGGGAAAGGAGAGAGCTAAATCAATGGAGGGGAAGGGAGGAGAGGGAAGCTGGAGATTTTGGTAGGACGGGTGGCTCTGCTTCTCCTTCAAGCTACTTGCAGTCTCAGGAAGTTTGTTTTTTCTAACCTGACAGCCAGAGAAGGTGGTTTTTCTGTATGTCCTGATTCACAGCGGGGACAATGTGCTCTTTGAGGGTCGCAAGAAGGTTCTAGTCAAGCCCCAGAAGAATGTAATTCTGGTAGAGACCGACAAGGGCTTATACAAACCTGGAGAAACAGGTAAGGCAAGAAGGTCGCATATGGAAATGGGGAGGGAAGGATCAAGGTAGCAGCCACATCTAGGGGGAAGATTTCACCAAGTGCAGCAAGCTAAGCTTGTTGGAGATGGAAGAAAACAGATCTCTACCATCAGATGTTTCCTGGAATAGTATGAGTCAGGATGTTCCCCTCTGAGCTGTGCTGTACCAAATGCCCAGCCTGCTGCTCCTGGGTGTTGTTTTGGTGAAGGATCTTTAGTGAGACCCAAAAGCAAAGCCAGGACTCTCCAGGACACTGGACAATCTCTTGTTGTTTTTTCAAGACTGTTTTTAATCTTTGAATAAAGCCTAGAGTGACAGTTCCAAGCTGTGTAAATACAGAGAGTTACTCCACAGTCTTCACAATATGAACAGACTGCAGACAGACCCACACCACTGTTGAACTCATCATTGTAATCTTTCCAGGTAAAGGCAGCAAGTTTCTACAGTCCACAGCTGCATATAAATCTCCCAGACAAAGTCCTCTGGGGGGAGGGGATGCTGGGAGGGCTATCTGGGGAAAGACCTGAATACCTCTGAGGTAAACAAGGAGACATGAATACTGAGCACAGAAAAGAAGCAGCAGGCTTGTGCAAGGACATGTTGCAGCCAGAATACTTTACTATCATTTTCTTTGTATCTCCAGTGCAATTTCGAATTGTGAACCTTGACGAGGACCTTAAGGTCATTAAAAAAGAAGTGAGTATCACCTTGCGCTTTTCTAGAAGTAGGAGCCTCAGCATGAGACACACTGAGAAGCTCATGAAAGAGACATCTCCCTTTGTGTCTGTTAAACCATAAGAACAAATGATCTTTGAAGGGAAACCACTCATCTGCTGGTCCCATGGAGAAAGACCACAGTGTAAGCTAGCGCAGAGCGAGGAGGAGACCTAGTGTGGGGTCTGGATGGGGCAGAAGTTTCTGGTCAAGGGCTGATGTCAGGCAATGTTATTAATGCTTGTTCACATGGATGCTGTTTTGCTCTGTATAAAACTGAGCTTGTGTTTCTCTTGTTTTCACAGTATTCCCAGATATGGCTGCAGGTAAGTGACAAAGAACTGACCAAAGGAAGATGTCTGTCTCTTCTACTGTGCCCTTTCACTCCTGGACAGAGTCGTGCCACAAATGTAGCCGCATAAGATTGTGATTATGGTTATCGTTCAGGTGCAGCTGAAGTCTCTTCTACTTGGTCAGCCAGGGTTCTTCATCAGCACCTCTGTGATGCACATAGCTGAGCTAGAGGCAGGACAGCAATGAACTTCTACCCAACACCTTGTCTGCACAAAGCACAAGGCTAAGTGCTCAGCAGATGCAGCACAGTGGCTAGTCCTTCCCATGGTGTTACGGTGTTACCAATTCCCAGTAGCTTTACTGTTCTTGACAGCCTTTGCATTTCCAAAGTTCAGTAAAAGGATACTGGAGGGAGGAAAAGGAACCTTGCTGGGTGATCTGGCATCCTCTCTACTGGGGCAAGGGTAAGCCCTTGTCATGTGCTCTTGTGCCTGAGTATGGCTGGACCTGCCAAGTATCCATGCTTTCAGCGTGACTTGGTGGCTCTGCATGTCCTTTCCCAAATAGGATCCTGAAAATAACCGTATTGCTGAATGGCTGGATGTAAAGTCAAGACATGGCATTGTGGATCTATCCTTCCCCCTGGCCTCTGAAGCACACCTTGGGGATTATACCATCTCAGTGCAACAAGACATGGCTAAAAAAACCTTCACTGTTGCTGAATATGGTGAGACTTGGACAACAGAGGTGAGGGAAAAGCAGTGTGGGCAGCTGGAGAAGAGAGCAGGGCGATGAGGCCATGTTCGTCAGACCTTTTCCCCAGGGGAACGGCAGACTGGGGACAGGGACAGACGGGTTTGTGCACACATCTCACGCTGGGCTGGAGGTTCTGCAGCTGCATAGGGTATGAAGCAGAGGATGTCAGCAGAGGCTGGGGTCTGACATCTCGTTCTAGCTGTAGCTGGGCCCTGTGATCAGCATTTTCTGCTGCTCATTGTCACCCTCTTCTAAGCTAGGTTTACTAACCACTCCAGTCAGCTGCTATAATAGGAAGCAGTATCACGTCTTAGTCCCATTCTGATGTGGTGAGGTAGGTAAGGACAATGCCCTGTGCCATTTAAAATGTTAATGGCTGACTGAGCCGGAGTAGAAAGAAGATCCATCTGCAATTGCAGCAGCAAGTAGAGGGTGGTGTGGCTGGAGGGAGCAGCCCCTGTTGCAGCATGGTGGTGAATAACTGGGGACATTACCGATTTTCCCCCCATCTGGACTGCAGCTGTAACAGGACTTAGTCAATGTCCATACTCTGTATTGCTTTTTTTCCTCCATCCTTATCTTCCTCTCTTCTATGCAGTGCTGACAAAATTTGAACTAGATATTGAGCACCCTCCATTTATCACTACAGTGGATGAGGAATTTCAGCTGAAGGCCTGTGGCAAGTGAGTACCTGATACCGTTGTTATCGCTGGCCTTTGACTCCACACTCACCCCCAGATTGCCCATAGCCGAGAAGTGGCCTTCCAAGTGTGATGTGCCTGCATTACCCCGTCTTTGGGGGAGACAGATCACTCTCTGGAATGGGCTCCTTCTCGCACCTGGTCATTTACTGTGAGGCTGAAGGACACTAAGGATGCTGGGCATAATGGGTGGAGAGGGATGCAAACTGATCTTAAGGCATGAGCTGAAGTTCCTGAGCTGACAAGGTGCAAAGCACTCCCAAGCTCCCCTTCCCCTCGATGAGGGTGGGTCAATATTTTGGCTGAAGCAGCCAGACTTCAGGTGGATGTTTCTTCCCTTTGACACAGGTATACCTATGGGAAGCCTGTTCAAGGGAAAATAGATATTGCTTTTATCACATTATCAGAGTTGTTGGAAGGCAATTTAACAACTTCTACTGAGACAAGGAAGCAAAGCAGCCAGGTAGGTGAACAAATAGAAGAGTGGAAAGAATAACCTGCTGGAAACGTATGTCTGTCTGCTTAACTTGCCTCAATGCACCTCTGACGTGCGCCAACATGTTTAGTCTGGTGTCTTCCCACTTGCTAGACCTGATCAGACCATTGAATCCTCTTCCTGTGACTCCATTGCTTGAACTGTTGCTCTAGCTGCCCATATCTGACTCGGTGTTTCAGGGCAAGGTGTAAGCTCTGTGTAAGTAATGATGCCTGGGGCCTTTCCCAAGGGTCTGTATCGTATTGTATGCAATCAGATCACTGGTCTGTTCAGTCCTGTGACTGCTCCTCCCACCAACAAATGGGCTTTCAGAGCATCAGATGGTCTGTGGCTTCATGTCCTGTTTCTTGCTATATCCACGCAGTTAATGGATCATCTTAAGCTTGCTAGTGTCCTGTTTGAGGTTGTGTCCCGTGCTGGTTACACTTTCTGCCCATTTGTGTTCACTATAGGTTTGTGGTTAAGCTCCACACTTGGTTTTTCCCATGGCTTTCAGATGCAGCTCATTCAGCCTGTAAGTCACAAGAAAACATTTCTGAATGTCAGACCAGCCAGCAACAAGCCAGAATAGAAAAATCCAGCTGGATCTCTGCATCTTTCAAAATGCACCCAGTAGCAAAATGCCTCCAGCTGGAATGCTGTACGGTCTTAGCTGTGCAAAACAACAAGTGAAGAGCAGTTCCCTCTCACATGACATGGCAGAGGCCCTGCAAGGTTCTATGGAGAGCTTAACAGGCACAACTAGAAACACTTTGTCCACCTCCCCTCTCTGGCAGACTGGCTGTACCTAGTCTCTGCCTTACTGCTCGGCAAAGCTCTTGCAATCTGTAACTGTCTGGATGCCCTTGTTTAACACGGCCACGTCACAGAGGTGGTCATGACTGGAAAGCCACGCTGTAAGGTTTTATTCATCCGGGCCATACAGTTTCATGGAGAAGGTTACCTTCAGCTCAGGTAAAGACACTCATGCTCTTGCAGCTGTAGGATCTGGGCTTAAACCAGTCTCCTGGGTTTGTCTGTGACAAAATTAACCCTTACATGATTTTGCTGAAGCACTTTTTTCTGCCACTTTTTTGGTGACTGTTTAATCCAAGCATGTTGATTTTCTTCTCTGGCTAAGGTATCCATGATGGGTTTCTGCAGTTATAGGTTTTCGAGCTTCCATCTGTTCCACAAGTATTTGGAAACCCTTCTTTAGGATTGCCCAGCATCTATGGAACAGTTCATCTTCCACCACATCATGCTCTTTCTCTCTGTTCATATCTATCTTTCTGCAGACAAACAAGAATGGCTGCGCTACTTTTACAGTGAAGACAGAGACCCTGGAAGCTGACAGCTACATAGCTGTGGTGGGACAAATGGTGGAAGATGGAACAGGTACTGGGGAATATGTGAAGCATTCTCATCCTTGAAGGCAACTTCTTTGGTTTTGGCCTTTCTGCAGCAGTTGAATTCCTTTTGAAAAAGTAACTTGAGGTTTCCCAAGTCTTTTGACGTGATAATGGTCACTAGATAATTCTAGTAACTCTTCCATCAATTATTACCAGATTTCCTAATCCTCTCGAGCCTTCATCTCCACTAGCACGTATGTAACATTTTAGCCATTGCCTGGACATAACGGTGTTCCTCAGCCAGTTGCAAAGCCCTGGATAGCCACGGAAAACTCTGCAACAAGCCCTTGCAGTCCTTGCTAACTGTAGTGCACCATCCTGATAGGCAGTCTCTACCCACAGTCTCTTGTCCTCTCTTTTCCTGAGCCTGAGGCAGGGCTGCTTATGCATGCTCCTGCTGCAAGGAATGCCATTCTGCTTCCTTCTAGTCTGACACAATACTGACTATAAGAAGGTAGGTTTTCAGTATCAGTGTTAATGTGCACCTAGATCTGACAGCTGGAGGTGTCCATTGTTCAAACTGCCGCACTATGAGTGGGGTCCTTCAGGCCACTTTTAAGCATCTACAGTGTAGCTGTCTGTAACTAAACACACATCTAATTTCTCTTTATCTTCTTCAATAGAGAGAAATAAGTATAGGGTACCATGCACCATGTTACAAAGCAGAGGGCCCAGAAAGGTTGAGGGAATCATATCCTAGAAGAACGTATTTTGTCTCCCAAATTTGGAGTTTGTAGATGTTGTAGGTAGTGTTGAAGCATCTTCTTGGGTTCCGCTTCCCTAAGAGCACTGCTAGGGTTTAACAGATTTCTCATCTCTCCTCCCAGGAGCAAATACTGTGGAGAAGGCTGTAATTCCTATTGCGTCGAGAACGAAGTCTATAGAGTTTATCAACCTCCATTTATTCTACAAACGTGGACTACCATACACAGGGAAGGTAACACCCATGGATGCCTTCTTTGCCGAGCATACTGCATAGGTCTAATCATCTGTAGGCAGAAAGCAATAATCTCCAGGAAAGTAAGTGCTGCTTTGCTGGTACCCAGCAACTACGAGGGAAGCCTCCTGCAGAAGCAATTTCTTCTCCCCATCCTAACCTATTATATTCCCTGGACAGGAGTTTTGGGGCCAGTTGCAGTCTCTAGAGGCTTCCCCAGGAGCAGCTCCTGAAACTAGTCTGTGCAGTAAAAGGCATATGTTATGGGGGTGGCATCAGCAGGGAAATAACATTACTTTTGGACAAATGCTCATGGTAGCTTGGCAGAAATCACTGAAGCCTTGTACATCAGTTCACTGGCAGTCATTTCTGACTCAAGTCCCCTGGGTGATGCTAGGACTGCTGTCACATTGGGACTACAAATGCTTTCACCTGGGCCAGTATAACCCAAACATGAAGGAGGGCAAGGAACAGCAAGTATTAAGTTTGCTGGAGACAAGACTGTTTCTGATTGTCAAGGATCCTGCATCATTGTCCAAGAAAAACCTCAGGATGTGAGGAAATCACCTTTTTTCCCCCAATACACTTGGCTGCACTACCATTGATATCTAGTCCTGAACAGCTGCACATTGTTGGTTTTGTGTATTTATTGGACTTTTATTTGGATCCTTCCAACCTGTCTGAAACCTAGAAGGTCTGAGAAAGCCCAGTGATAGAAACAACCAATATTAAGTACTGGCAGTGCCTTGGAGCGTGCCACAATGAGGTAGTAACTTCCTCCCCTTCTCTGCAGATGTTCTGCCACAGTGGCAATTCTCCCCTCAGAAATGAAACAGTCTACCTAACAGTTGACATCAATAATGAGGAGACACACCTGTCATTCCTCACAGATGAGAATGGGGAAGTCCACTTCTCGCTGGATACCACCAGCTGGAACAGCACACTGGTTTCTCTGAAGGTGAGCATCAGCTACAGACAAATGAGGATAAGCTGAAGGTAGACTGAGAAAACGGATAGAAAGTGGAAGAAATCTGAGGTTTCAGAGCACAGCCCTCTGGCTCCTGATCTCATTTGACTGTATCTGTAGAAGCGTCTTTAATTACTCTCTAGTGTCGTCTCCTCAGGGAAACTGGAGGCTGTGCTGCAACAGTTCAGTCAAATGGCCACCAAGGTGCTCTGCTGTCCTGAGCTGGAGCGTGATCCTAGTCTTTTGTATCCCCTCTCACCTTCCTTTGGCTCCACTAAAATAGTCTGTTGATCTGAACACTTCCTCAGAGGAAATTTTCTCTTTCTCCACTGGGGACACATTGAACTAGCAGGTGATGCCTGTCTTTGTTGAAGTCTGTTTCCAGTGGCTGCCCTCACCCTGCAGAAGCACATAGCTTGTCCAGGCTCAGCTTGGAAGGTAGCTCTTGACTGCCCTTTCAATACCAGACCTTAAAGCACTCGGTGGCTTCCCCTTACAACTCCTAATCCTACACCTGAAGCTTGTTGTTACCCATCTTCCTACTATCTGCTTTCCTGCCACTGATATGGGATTCATGCCCAAGAAGCACAATCTCCTATTGCCACCCATTTCTCAGAGACTGGAACTATTTTTCCAGATATTTTACCCTGAGACTCCAGTCTACCCCCATCTACCCATGGTGAGGTTCCCTAATTTTCCTTGGGCTGGGTTTGGTGATCGGAGGGTCTGTAATCTGGGAGCTAGATTTCTGACCCCAATGAGCCTGAAGACAGGCTCTAATTCTTGTTCCTAGGCCCATGGCTAATGCCCACAGAGCCCTAAATCCTCTGCAGAGAAGTAGAGCTTCACCATACAAAAGCTAGTTTGGTGCCTGTTGTGCTTCAGGGCATCTGACCAGAAATGCAAACTGAAAACAGTGAGGTGCTGTGTTGGGGTTAAAGTCTGATGTGGAGTGTGTCCCTATGGAAAGATGGAGGAAAGAAGGAAAAATGAGACTGTGGGCAGACTTACTAGACTTAGATTTTTGCTAAAACTTTGGAAGAGAAAGTCTCATAAGAGACTTTAAAATGCCATTTAAACAAAAGAATATTTTCAGCATAAGAATGTGTGGTCTGTCATCAGCTCAGGTAATAACTTAGTGCTTACAGCAGGTGTACAAGCTCCCTTCTGTCACTTGGTACTTCTTGCCAACTCATGTTTTGTGCTCTTAAGGGTACCTACAATCTTGGAAATGATGATAATCAGGATTCTTCTGAAAGTCACACAGAAGTTGAGGATAGCTTCCACTGGCTGAAACTTTTCTACTCCGAGAGCAACAGCTTCCTTGAGATCAAGGCCAGGGATGATGTGATACCCTGTGATCAAGAGCAGGAAGTGCAGGTGGATTATATCCTTGACGGGAACAAACTCAGCTCTGAAGGAGACCACATTGATTTCTACTACTTGGTGAGCACAGAAGACAACTGAATCTCAGAGCGAGATGATGCTTACTGGTATTTTACCCTTTTCACATAGCACGTAGACACTCATGGGAAAGGGTAAGATACTCCCAGGCCAGTATAAGTCAGTCTGTGAGTTCCATTCTGCCCAAACATCCTTGTTTTCCAGTTTCTGGACCTGCTCCTAGCCCCCAGCTGCTCTGCTTTTTTAGGAGTGCCTTGACCTAAGCTTGGGTGGTAAATGCCTGCCAGTCACCCTACTTTCTATTATGTTCACATGGGTGGCAGTGGAGGGCTAGCCTGGTTTCTGCCCAGCAGGTATGCTTCAGACTTCCATCTGTGTCTGGGGCAACCTGTCTATGACCTAGGAGGCAATCTCTGGGGCAGCTGACCTCCTCTGACCTGCATCTTTACAGGAAAAGGCTTGAAATTGCACGGGGCCTTGATGCACTCCAGAGGTATGTAATCCTGTTTTGATGAAGTCCACTTTCAAGAAAGTGAGTCCAAAGCAAGCGTGTGACTACAGCCTAGCTGAGAGGTCGTGAGTATCTTGGTTACTGAGCTGGGCTTATTCATACAGTCAAAGAAGTATTGTATCCTAGTAATGTGAAGATCAGAGTTCACTGAGGCTTAAGAGCAGCTGCTCTTAGCTTCAGATGGACCTCTGGTTTTGCAAGTGGCCACATCTTCTCATTGCCTAACCAACACCTCTCAAGTCCCTCCCCAGCTATGCTATCACCATCTCTGCTGTAGAGCTCTTTAGGTCATGTCCTGCCAGAGGAGCTTCTGTGACATCTGTCAGACATCCTTCTCTCTTCTCTTGTTCTTTTCCTACTCTCCTCATGCCTTCGGAATTCAGGCCCCCTTCTCTTTGCTCTTCAGGTGATATCAAAAGGCAAGATCCTTTCCAGTGGAGAGAAGCAGGTGCCTGTTCTCCAGCACGAGAGTGAGTAGAATGGCATGAATCTAAGTGCCTTGTAATGCAGTTTCTGCCACTGTTATTCTTATCCAGAAGCGGAAGCTATTGAACTAAGTTCCTCATGGTGGTCCACCTCATTAGACCAACACAATCTCGTCTCATATCAGTTCATTGTTATTCTAGGTGACTGTCCTTCTCCTGCCTTGTCTAAGTGATCTAATATCCAAGTTTATGACTTTACTGCTAGCTTGTATCTTTGGAGAAGATATAAAATTTGTGCAGCTTGCCTGTTTACCTAAGGCACAGCAGGGAAGAGGAATATTTTTGCTAACTTTGAGCCAAAGAAGTGGTCAGTATCCTGGGCTTATTGTTAATCTGTGTCAGTGTCTGTTTGGGATGTTATCTACAGGTAGAAATCATTAAATTCCCTCTTTTGATTCTTACTGTGTGTCCTATCCCAATAAGATGATCCAGTTGAATGCCTTCTCCCTCTTCCTTGCTGCTATCCCGTGCAGATCTGCAGGGCTCCTTCTCATTGACGCTGACAATTGGCAATGACTTCCTGCCTGACATCAAGCTTCTAGTGTATGCGGTCTTCTTGGATGGAGAGGTGGTGGCTGATGCGGAAGAGTTTCAAGTAGAAAAGTGCTTTAGACACAAGGTGGGTAGAAGCACAAGGAGTGTGAAAACATCAGTGATGTGCTCTGGCCTGCTGAGGTTCCTGGTCCTTTTTTATCCTCAGCCAAGTGTGGTAAGCTGGATACATGCCCAACCAGATGCCCAGTATTTTTGGCTGGGAAACAAAATAGGTAACCTCCTTCTTCCCTGAATTCCTAGTCCTGCTGTCCCCAATACTGACTGGCAAGCCTTTCCCAAGGAGTAAATCAGGTCCCCTTGAACTCTGTTTTCTACCCCCGTTCCCCATGACTGGCTTGGGAACACGCTGTCCCCCATGCTCTCCCTAACACAAAAGAGAAGCCCACATGCTGAGCTCCCCACAGTAGCTCTGGATCAGAGGGTGGCGGATGTGTGGTGGTAGGGGGATTCTGGCTGGGCTGTACACCCTGCAGCCCCAGGAACCCTCCCAATGGGTTTCCAGAAGGGCCTGTCTCAGCATCTCTGACTCCTTCCCTATCTTATTCTCTGTCTTCCCCTCTGCTGGCCAGACACTGAAGAGTCATAGACACCTAAGAGTCAGAGGGTCCCACTCACCAATGCCAAGCCCCCTGACTCTGTCTTCTTTCACAGGTGGTACTAGACTTCTCACGGAAGGAGGAAGTCCCAGGGTCAAGGGTCAGTTTGGACCTCAAGGCAGCTCCAGGGTCCCTGTGCTCCGTCCAAGCTGTTGATAAGAGTGTTCTCCTGAAGACCAACAATACTCTAACAGCAAACTCAGTGAGTGCAGCCTGCCATGACCAGTGTCTGGCTGCTTCTGTCTCCATGCACTGGTGGGAGGAAGCCCAGAGTCCACCCCAGGACACAGCTTCAGTGTTTGATGACTGCTCTGGCAGTCCCCCTCTTTGGCCTCTTCTGAGCAGTTATGGAGTGATCATGTTCCTCACGCATCAGCCCTGCACTGTGGGCCTCTGCCTGGGGAGGGCTTGTCCTGCCCCACTCAGTGGGTTAGGGGAGGTGAGCTTTTTCAGTTCTCTGCATGGTACCCAGGAGTCACGAAAATGACCCAAGAGGCTTGACTGAAAACAAAGCTTTACTTGGAATTCAGTGAGATCACAAAAGATGGTAACTTTGCAACTTTATAACGACATTACTTTTAATGTGGTGGAGTTAGAATGGATATTGATTTGGCAAAACTTACAAGAAACTGCAAAATATATCAGACTGACAAACTTAGAACAACATTACCCTTATGTGCCTGGAAAGTCAGAGATAGAGAAAGAGAGGGAAACAAAAGGAAAAATAAGAGAAAAGATATCACCACCCTTGGATCCAGCAACGACTTCTGCTAGTGGTCAGGGTCCTCCGGTGGTGAGTGTGTGCCAAGGAGCTTGATTTCAGGGCTGCACAAGCCTGGGTGCTCAGTAGTTTCCGACAAATCAAGCGCACTTTGGCTAACATGCAGTAAACGTACATTGCAAGCAAAAGTTATCGGTACTTTTACAGTTATGCTTAATCACTCTCGTTTCCCATTGGTCCTTACATGTCTTGTCTCTGTTTAAAGGCGCAGCACCCTCCCCTTCTGCTGCACATGTTCGGTGAATAAGGGTCTTTGCTTGGGCCAGGGTCTCCAACTCAGGGGGTGTGATTTTTGGTACTATAATGAGGGTAGTTCAACTAAGGGTACATGAATTCTCAGTTCTGCTGCCAGGTTTGCAGCAGACAGAAAACATTCTGATTAACTCCCCTCCTCAAGGTCCAGCTGCTCCAGCATATCCTTGCTTACAGATACCAAGTGCTTGTTCTTCTGACAGGGAGCCATTCAGTGTCCTCGGCTGAGCAGCTCTGTTGCCCTAAGATGTTCCTTACCTGGAACACTGGCTGCTATTCAGCAGCCATTAGTCAGACTGTTGTGCTTCCTGCTCAAAATGGGTTGGTGAGTTTGGGGAGTCTTGGTGGTCTCACACCACCCCCCCGCAAGACTGGCCACAGCCTCGTGCAAGTGTTTAACTTCCTTGCCCGATTTAAGAGTTTGCTTAATTCAAGGGTCTCTGCCTCTGCTTCTCCAGAGGGATGTTTGAGACAGTTGTTTGCTTTGGTCAGGGGCTGCACAGGGGCGGACGCTGCCTGGCACGGCAGGGAGAGCAGCTTCAGAGAGATGCTGGTGCCTTCAGCTTGGACAAAGAGTGCTTAGCAGCTTTCCTCACATCCACCTGCCTCTCCGCTCACCTGTCCTCCACCCAGCCATGAGGCTAAGCCTTTGAGCCTGAATTTTGCCCCAGCAGGGTTCTCCCATCCCTCTGCCCCAAGCATGGCTGAGTTATAACCATACGACAGATCAGGCTGCCCACCTGAGCAGTTCTCTGCAAAACAGTAGCTCGGGAACAGCACGCAGCGCACGCAGTGGCTGGTGAAAAGTGGCCAGGATTTTGTCGGTACCCAGGTGCATTCTGAGACTCTACAAGGGTTGAAGGAAATTACCTTAAAGCAGCTGTGTGTTTCAGAGGAATGAACTTAAGACTTCAAACAGAAATACTGCAAGAATTGACAACCCTAACATTGCAAAATGTATACCAGAGACAATGCACATGTATATGCCTCCTTCAAAGTTGTAAATTAAGTCGTAGCAGGCCAGACTGTTACAAAGAAGCCTCACCAAATCCAGGGGAACTCCATGTTCCATTCCACAGGAATGCTGCTCTACCGCAGAGCACTTGAATCATCTCCTAACAGCTATATAAAGTAGTAACCATTAAATATGTAAGTCAGATGCGCCAATGCCTTGTGCTCAGATGAAATCGTGTGTTTTTATCCTAGTCTTGCACCCCAGAGTTAAAAGGCTTGAACTTTCAGAGGTGAAAGACTGCAGACTAAAAACTACTTGCCTACATCCACTCCTTGGGCTTCATGTCCTTCAGTATAAGTTGGGCCAGTGCCGACTTCCTCAACTGCAAAGCTTTACAAAGCGTAACGGCTGTCTGCGATCCAAATATCTGACCCATAGACAGTTGGCCAGTTCCTTGTGAAGACCTCTGTTTTTCCATTGCAGCTGTATGAGGAGGTCTTTGATGACAGCTTTACGATTGGAGGACGAGGGTTCCCTTATCACCTGGAAGACTTTGAGGCATATCCTTGTCTGCCCCAGCAGTCCAGTCTCAACAAAAAGACTCAGATGGGAGGACCATGGTACCAAAGTGATGCTGACGTCTTTAATCTGTTTAAGGTGAGTCTCTACACTTGCTGCAAACTTTCCCTGAGCCAGCAGTTGCCAGTATGCCATCCTGAATGCCTACAAGAATTTACTCTTAGTAAACTTCAGCTGCCCTGACTTCCACTGCTACAAATCATCTGTGCCTTGTTCTTCAGTGTAGGCACCCTCACCTGGGGACTACGGGGAAAGATAAAACTTACGAGTAAGCATAGTGCAAATCATCTGTTTAGAGAAAGACAGTGTAAAATTTAATAGACTTAGTTTAGGCTACAATACCTACAACAAAAGGGGACTGGCAAGAATATCCCAGTCAGACCTAAGCACCTCACCGTATTTTGACTGATTGCTGTTTGGCTATTAGATTATTTGCAAAATTCTTTACTTTGTGTTTCAGAGAGTCTTTTCTTACTTCTCCTATAAGCAGTTTTAATACAAAGAAGTCCTTCACAATTTGGCTTTAAAGCTGTCAAAACAAATGACAAAATAAGCTAATATCTGCTAACAAGCACAATAGCCAGATAAAGATCAATAACATGCCTGCTAACCGAAACCCAAGCAAGTGCTGCTTCTGACAGAATGCTGTTTAAAGAAATATATGCAAGTAAAAGCATCTCAAAATAGGAAAAGAGGGTAACAACACACTGAGAACAACCCAAAACAGATTCTGAGTTGCATGGGCTTCTCAGGCTGACAGAACTCTGGCTTACAAACACAGACCCAATTCCCTCCCAAGGGTACTCTGCTGTCTTCCAGATGCTTAATCCCAGACTATGTCAGATGCTAGTTAAATGAGATCCCACTACATCTCACTTATTAGTGATCCTGTAACATATGACTAACGCCACAGGCATGTACATTCTTCACAGAAATAACGAGGGCTCATACTCTCCAGGAAGGGTTTTGGCACTTCAAGAAGGCTGAAGAGTTCTCAATGACTGCAGACCATTAAATCAAATCAAGGATTGCTAACAGCATCAAATGCGTTCTTTCGGTGTGATGATGTCTTCTGCTCAGTCCATGCACGTGAGGGTGCATTCAGTCCAATATTACACCCTTGTGAAGCATAGGCCCTGAGTCTCATTCAGTCAAAAGGAGAATCCATACTAAATTATGACTGAGTTCCCCATCAGTTTTCTAAGCCAGGACTGGTACTAACCTGTGTAAGAACAGTTGTGAGTGAACAGCCAGTCAGATCTTTCCATCCTAAAACTGTGCAGAGGTTTAAAGCTTAGAATATTTTTCTCTTAAGTTTTTCATGGGACATACACATTTGGCTCATTGTTAGGGTGAGGCATATGAAGGACAGACCTTATTGAAATCTTCTATTCTGAGAAGTAAGAATTGGCCCCAATACTCCCTAGAAGCTGGTTTCCATTCCTCAGCCATTGCCCGGAGTCTGAGCCTGTAAGTCTATGCATGTGTGTATAAACAAGCAGCGTTTTAAAGTGTTTCATCTACCACCAGTCCCCTTATAGTACCTGTTATCATGAGATATTTTCAACATTCATTGTTCCCTTTTATTTATCATTGATTTACTGTATTCGCTGTTTTACCAGAATTTGCGCATGAAGGTATTAACTAATACTAGAATCAAGAAACCAGTCTCCTGCGTACGACCAGACTTTGAGAAGAAGATGTATTCTGGAAAAGACAATGTTGTTGGTAAGGAACGGACATGTCTATCTCTTTGACTGCAGGGCTCTCCTCTCCCCGTTCTGTCCAGCCTGCAACTGAGATGGCTGACTTCCATCCTGCTGTGCTTCTTGTTTGTGAACAAAGCTTGTGACCAGTTCAATGGACCTGATTTATAAATCACAGCTAAAAGCTTGTACCTCTGCCCTTTATTGGCTGTCCCTGTGTTCTGCACACTTCACAGAAAATGTACCATGCTCTCCACCAGCACTTTCACAGATTATTTAAGAGTGTGCAACTCCTTTTGAGCTTGCTGTCTCCCTCTGGATCCAGACCAAACTTGCTGGATCTGTCAGACTAAGCCTCAGGCTAAACTCCATACAACTCTGTCTCCCCAAAGCTGTGTTCCCCATAGATGCAGACACTGTGTCAGATTATCACTGGAACAACAACCCTGTCCGCTCTTGTTCTGTGTCACAAAGCATTTACAGTTTGTGTTAGATTGCCTGTGAATGAAGGACTAATCCCACCTGTAGCTACATATGCTGTTTTCACTTGCTTTTCTGCAGAATATCACGTCAGCCATGGTGATTCTGCAGCTCCCTCTGATAACACAAAGAAGCCAAAACCACGGACTTATTTCCCAGAGACTTGGATTTGGGATTTGGTCTCCATTGGGTTGGTAACAGCCTCTACCTGCCTTCCCCAGAGAGACCCCTGGAGACTTCTAACTGCTGCTGAGCAAGTTCTCCTCTCTCTTTTCCTGCTGTAGGGATGAGGGGAAAGCGTCTCTCCAAGTTGCTGTACCTGACACCATCACAGAATGGAATGCCAACACCTTCTGTGTTGCCGATACTGGCTTTGGGTTATCTCCTCTGGCCACTCTCAGGGTCTTCCAGCCGTTCTTTGTAGATCTGTCACTGCCGTACTCTGTGATCCAAGGAGAGACTTTCCACCTAAAAGCCACTGTCTTCAACTACCTCAAGGACTGTATCCAGGTGGGTATCCCCCAGATCCCATAGCCTCTGTCAGAGCAAAAGCTTGAGGCCAGAGGCAAGCTGTGACCTCCTCAGGAGCCCTAGATACTGGCATCTGGGCCACAAAGCACAGCTTCGCGCTTCATGACCCATGGCGTTTGCTCCTTTGTGCAGTGCCTGGTACTAACACTATGCCAATGTGTGCTTGTACACCCCACCACACTCAGGTGCGCACCACCCTCACAGAGACCCCAGAACTAAAGGTGGATGCCTGTCCAGGCTGCCAGTTCACCAGCTGCCTCTGCGCCAACGAAGCAAAAACCTTCAAGTGGAACGTGACAGGCACCAGGCTGGGTGAGCTTGAGCAGAGGGGTGTGTGGCAGCCAGCCGGAGAAGGGGTGGGATTTGCCTGCCTCTTCGTGTCTGGTCCCGATGCCTGCAGGCACGGCTCTCTGCTACCAGTGCTCAGCAATGTGCCCCTGTGCTCCTTCTAGGCAAAGTGAACATCACCGTGAGCAGCGTGGCCGAAGATTCACACGATCTCTGTGGTAACAAGATTGCTGTGACACCTTTGCAAGGACAGAGAGACATAGTGACAAAACCTCTGCTTGTGAAGGTTAGTCACACCGCAGGGTGGAGAATACCTGGAGACAGTGGGTTGTCTCCCGAGGCAGTTAACAGGATGCTAAGAGGAAGTTTAGCCCCTTCTTCTTGGAAGCAGAGAGGTCTGCTGAGGCATGGTGACTTCCTCTCCTGCCTGCCCTATCTAACCTACTTTTTCTCCATCTGCAGCCAGGAGGTGTCCTACAAGAGAAGACCCAAAATGCCTTTCTCTGTGCTGCAGGTATAGGACAAAACTTCCTGACTGCTATTGATCACGAGAGCAGGATGAAAGGGACAGGGCTGCTGCAAATACCTGGGGAGGGGGAGGGGAAATTTGTCAAAGAGCAAGTGCTGGTGGCACCATCCCTGCCTGGGAGAACAACCACTATAGTTTGTCCATGTCTGTCTTCTACTTGGCAAAGTTTCCTGCATTGAGGCATTTGTCTGCAAGTCTCGGCTGCTGTGACTCTCTGTCAAGCTGAGCCTCACCTGGGTCTCCTTGGGATGTTACACTTGCACGTGATACTTCTTCCATGGGATAAATTTCTGGGTCCTGCCTTCCTCAGATAACACCGTCTCTGAAGAGTTCTCCCTGACGCTTCCTGCAGAAGTGCTGGAGGGATCTGGCCGAGCCACTTTCTCTGTGATTGGTGAGGAAGGCTTTCCCTGCTCTCGGGTCCCCAGTGGGAAGAGCTTGTACAACGCTTTGGCCTTAATGATGCATCGACCCTGTTCCTAATGAGATAAACTGCAAGGGGTGTGATGTTAGCCTCACAAATGTGGATTAAGTAATCTTTTTCAGTGTTTATTCCTCTCATAAGGAGTGATCCTGGGTGATCCCCAAGTGGCAGTATATCTCCTGTGATGTCTATCACTGCCATCCACTCAAGTGAACCAAAACCATCCCTGCAGATTTCCACCTAGTTTGCCTCTGTAAGTCTCTTCCCTCCTTGATACCCACTCAGGAATGAAAGTTCTCTTCACTTTTCTTCAGATTCCACTTCATCTTCACTTTCCCTCCACCCTCCCAGAATCATGGTGTCCCTTTCTGTGCTGGACTAATCCAGGAGAGGTCAGCAGAAATCTTCATCATCTCCATTCAGTGAAGGGTTCGCTCTTTCCAGGATCCCAGTAGAGTTTAGAGCAGGCAGCTGTCCCTTCGTTTCATACTGCTAAACATCTGTGCTTTTCCTTTCTCCTGCACCTCCACCTCAAACAGGGGACATCGTGGGCCCAGCCCTTCAAAATTTAGACCAGCTGCTAGAGATGCCCTTTGGCTGCGGTGAACAGAACATGGTTCAGTTCGCACCCAACATCTTCATACTCCAGTGCTTGAATAAGACTAAACAACTGGACCCAGAAATTGAAGATAAAGCACTGAAATTCCTGAGAACAGGTAAACATTGTCCTTCTTTCTGCTGCAAAATGGAGGTGCTATAAATGAAAAGCGTGGGGCGCTGGCCTGGTGGGGAGGTTCAGGGCAGGAGTGGGAGCTCTGCCGGGGCTGTGACAAAGGAAGGTATCACAGAGAATAAGGGAAATGTCTCACGGAAGGAAAAGCATGTTTCTGAAGAAGCGGGACTTCCGTCTCTGCCTATTATTGAGGTACTAAGCCTGCTTTCCTGAGAAGGGTGTGGGTAATTAAAGACCTCCATCACTACATGATACCTGTGGTTTGTTCCCCTATCGGTCCAAGGCAGATCGAAGTCCCTTGTGGAAACAGCGCATCAGCTGCTATTAATTGGAAAAAAGAGTGGCTTTTGGGGACAGATACGAGTTTAGTAGCTTAGTGTTTTCCTGTGTTTCAGGACACGTATTGTGGGGGCACGTCATCTCTGTCCAACAAAACCTGAGGTTAATACAGTGCCAGTGTCGTCTGTGTTTCATTTTGCAATGTGACTCACACTCCAGCCTATCAGTCCCCTTATCCTGCTACGCTGCAGACTCAGCAGCCTCCTATGGATAGGATTTTACTTCCTCTCCTTCCTCCTTTCTCTCCTGTACTGCTAATTAGGACAGGTATCTGGGAGAGGGGGGCATACCCAAGAGAATGGCAGCAGCACAGGGGTAAATTCTGCCCTTGGAGCTTAAAGGCATGGCTTTGTCGCTTCCTGTATGTCCCATAAAAAATGCTTTCTTGAGTCCTAACAGTGCTAGCAGAAGTGCTGAACAATAGAGTTTCATATCGGTCCCCTCTAGGAAAAGCCTTGCTCCTCACTCCTACAACAGTTTTATTCCCAGCAAGGTGCCCGGGAGGGTTCCCAGGGGCACAGGGACACGAGGTGGGTAGTGTGTCACCGTTCTGCAAACCAGCAGGGCAGATACCCGTGGTGCTTGCACGTAGCAGCCCCGGTAACGTAACATGGGTCTCTGCAGGAACGCTGCACCACTGCTTCTTGTCACGCTGGTGACGTGGGATGTACGGCGAATTGTGGGGGGGTAGGTTTGCCTCTGTGACTCTGACTGTAGGACCTGGTGAAGTCTCTGGCTGTGAAGCTTTCTTCCCGCAGCGAAGATACAGTTTGAGATGCTACAGGCACTCACACTGAGAATTGTGTCCTGGCACTCATCTTCATAGGTTACCAGCGTCAGCTGCTCTACAAACATGATGATGGCTCCTACAGTGCCTTTGGGAAAGCTGACAACCAGGGCAACACATGGTGAGTGACCAGAGTTGGTACTGTCATCCCAACCCATTTGTCCTTGCTGGTTCAGCTCCGGTCTGTGACATGGGATTCCTTTGTGGTCTTCCCACAGGCTGACAGCCTTTGTAGCCAGGTCCTTTGGACAAGCCAGCTCTCATATTTACATCAATAAGGATCATGTGCACAACGCTCTGCTCTGGCTGCAGAAGCACCAGCTGCCCAGTGGCTGCTTCCAGAGTGTGGGGAAGCTCTTCAACAATGATTTGAAGGTATGGCTGGCAGACACGGGAGTGTGAGGAACACAATGTGGGGTACAGGGTTGCTTCCCCAGGCTATTCCACTGTGCACAGTAGCACAAAGCAACGTCCCCATGGCCTAGAGGAGCCAAGGAAGCTTCCCAGAGCAGAATGAAAAACGTAGCCTAAACCAGCAGGAATTTCCTCTATGTGAGGTTTTAATCTCTTCTAGGCTTTCTTGATTTTTACCCTAGCCAAACAGCACCATGGCTAATTGTGCCAAGGCACTTCAAGGGCACAGGGAGAAATATTTTTATATTTTAGTGCTTGTCTAGAATATCCTGGCTGGATTCTCCCTCTTTTCATGCATTGCAATGCACAGTACTCTCCAGATGACAGGCCTGAATATGTGCTCTCATATGAGCTTATCTGAAGATACAGTTGTCCCTCCACCACCCAAAAAGTATGACTTCTTCTGGAGCCTGGCATCCCCAGAATGATCATAGAATCACAGAATCACGGAATCATTAAGGCTGGAAAAGACCTCGAAGAGTGTAGCTGGAAATGCACCACCCTGTTGGTGAACATGTCCTAGCGCTCAGGTACCAAACAGTGTGCATGAGGTACAGCAATACTTGGGTTCATTGTCTTTGTAAAGGTAAGAATAATCCAGAATGGTCAGATTGCAAAGTCACCCATATTAAATACAAGGCAGGTTTATGAAAGAAAACAGGCTGCTATTTTAGCAAAGCAAAGGGTTACACATTTTTCCTTAAAATTTGGATGCAGTATGAAACAAAACCAGTGTACATGTACACTGTTCTTCCTTGTCTGACTCTCACGAATTTCTAAGCTTGGGCCTGCTATTTGAACAGAACTTTTTGGCATAGGTTTTGCCACCACCCCTTGCACTTCGAAGTTTTTGCTATTCACTGTGAATGATGCTTCTCAGCATCTCAGCCCAGATTGCCCCTTCATTTTAGATGTACTCTTGTCTCATGTCTGAGGATTCCCCAAGAAGGAATGTCCTCTGATGGGAAAAGACCTGTTCAGCCATATTAACCTGTAATTTTTCAGTCAGCTGAATTGTAAGTAAACTTGCATTGCTTCTTGTGTGTAAATCCTGCATCATAGAAACTTTGTTCAAGTGTCCAGCTGTAACATATTTAATGAAATAGCATAACAATTTGCCCTTCTACAAGAAGGCACACCTAGGCTGCATGCACAATACGCCTCTGAGGCTCCCCTCAACACCAGACTTTCACGATATTCAGTAAGTGAGACTGGAGTGCTTTCCTTCAGTCCACACATGTCCAAGAATGCCCAGAGGCATGCCACTATCCCCTCTGCCATCCATAGGCAGTCTCAGTGGCTATACGATGTCAAGCGAGCAAAGGTTTTGCCCTTTTCTGATGTTTGTCTGTGTGACTTGCAGGGTGGTGTGGACGACACAACCTCATTAACAGCCTATATCACTGCTGCACTGGTGGAGCTCCACCTGGAGAAGAATGTAAGTCACATCCGAACACTTGCAGGGCTTGGGAGCACGCTCCCCCCTCCATTCCTCCCCAGGTCTGTGCTTTCAGGGAGTACCTGGCTTGAGTTGGTGAAAGGTTCTGTCATGTCCCACCCGTGTACACAATAAGCTCAATAAGAAAATTTTAACTTGGTAAGGAGTGCTTATAAATGGCCTGACTTGCAGCAAAGCAGAACATCTGTCATTCCCAACTGATTTCAGGAGAAACAATTGTCTCTGAAAATGGCTCAGGGCTTGCAGGGAGAGGCAATAGTTTTCATTAAACTGACCAATATGGCTAAAGGAGAAAAAACCCCACCACCTTTCAGGTATGCAGCGCCCACCTCCTCCTTCCTTCAGACCTGAAATAAAAGCAGTGATCTTTAAGTCAAGTGTAGACTGTTCTAGCCACGATGGGCTGATCTTCCAGCCTTCTTGGCACAGTTCTGAGAACAACGTTGTACCTCCCCTCGGGAGCTGAGACCCACAGCATGCAGGTCTGACAGTTCTGAGCCAGCGTGCTACCAGACACCTCACACAGCCGGATTCTCCAGTGTGTTAACAATCCCCTGTCCCAGTGATACTTCTGGTCACGTCTTTGTTTTCAACCCACAGTGAGTGATGCTTTGTCCACTCTACTTCATGCTCCACAGCCCTGAGAGAGATTCTAGCACTGAAATACATCAAGGATGTAGCTGGACGCTTGAGGGGTGGGGATAGATTTTTGCAACAAAAAGTGGTCAGAGGAGATTCTCTGGGTTTGGATTCCTTTCTCAGGACACCATGCTGGATAATGCCCTCCATTGCCTCAAGAATGTAACTCTTCATAACACAAGCCTTTATGTCAAGGCCTTGATGGCTTACGTCTTCACACTGAGCAAGGACATGGAGATGAGAGAGCAGCTCCTGAGTATGCTAGAGAAGGAAACTGGTAGGTTGTTGCTGTTTAGAAGATTTTTGCGTTGTAGAGGTAATGACTGTGTTTAAGGACTGATATTTGTAGGATTTAATTGCAGTGGTTTGAGAAATTTAATTATTCTCAGATTGGCTTTTGTGTCAGAAAATGTTAATTTATTGAAGCTGTGAAAGTCTCTAGCTTTCTAAGACCCAGGAAACAACTTCTTATCAAAAGCAGCAGAGGTGATCCAAGCTTAATTTGTGTGGTCAAAGTACTCACTTGAGTTGCAGTGCTCCCGTCATTCTTCAGCAATTTATACATCGTACAAGAGATCTTTCAGAGGAAACTTGCTTCACCATGTTTATTCAGATGCTGCTCAGGACATTTACTTGCAGAATTCAAACCTTTTGACTGCTTCCCCATTGCTGCTCTACTCAGCTCAGGGCCCTTGGGTGGATGCATCTTTGTTGCTGTGCTGCTGAGCTTGGCTTTTCCTTTTGTCTCTTTAGCTTGGAAAAAAATGGACTTCTATCCTGAATGAGGATGCCAGGTGGGGCTTTCAAAGCACCTAAGCCTATGGTTAAACAGTTGGCAACAATATTACCTGATTTGGCTTCAGTAAGTTCCCCCCCACATCTGTTCATCTGGCAGTATGGTGAACTACTTTGGGGACTGAAAAGTAACACTGAAGAAAAAAGGGAGAGGGGATTTTTCAGCCTGACCAGCTACGAGTACAGAGTCCAGTCCACTGCACAGCCACCCAGTCTGCCCAGCTGGCTTCACAGGGTGGCTAGTGGGCAAACTGGAAGGAGCAGAATTGCACACGCTGAGCGCAATATTTTTTCAGAGCTGCCTCTCAGGTAGTACATATGGAACAAGGGACTGGAGCACATCCTCACTGATGTCCAGTCAATCTGATGCTTCTAACTCACCATGCACTTTGGAAAATGTCTCCTTCAAGCCCTAGGGCATGGAGCACTACAAGCCGCCTGCGGGGTCAAGTGATTGGTAGCTTTCTTTGGCTCTTGCTTCCAGTGATAATAGTTAGCAATGACTTGGCAAGGGCAGTGGAGTGGAAAGTGAGGGAAAGGTGTTGTGCTACACGTTTAAATGTGTCTGTGTTCTGCCTGCTGAGTCTGAGGATGCGCAGCCGGTCTGCTGGAGAATCTCTGCCAGAAAGGATTATCTTCTGCTGGCTAGAGACACCTGCCATGGCCTGGTGGATGGGACTCTGGTGGCCTTGCTAACAGGATTGCAGTTGGATCTCAAACAGGACTTCGGTGCTTTTTAAAGAATCAAGATTAATCTGTGGGTCATCTGTAGCTGCATCTCCAAGAAATCTTCTACCACGTCACGAAAAAATTGTTCTGCTTATGTCACCTTGGAAGTAACAAATCACAAATCCTTCATGCAAAAACCTTCCATTGTGATAAATATAATGAAGTAATGCCAGTCCATAGAGTCACTGAGCTAAATTCTGAAGTCTTTATGCTGGTTTTATGCAAACAAGTGATTTTGTGATTCTTATTTCAAAAGTGAAGCTTTGTTCTGAAAACTGAATTTTTTATTTAAAAGCGTTTCATGTTGTCACCTTTGCACCATTGCAGAAGATGTCTACACTGTACAATTAAGCTAAATTCTTAGCTGAATTTTGTTTAGCCACCTTCTATCTTTACAACAAAACATTCAACCAGACTCAGATGCATTCAGTGCCTGTGAGCTTGGACCATAGGTGGGAGGCCAGCTCTAGCTTAAATTGTCCTAGCCTATGCACTGCATAGTGAGGATGCCAACAAAATAAGTCGGGTAGTCTTGCTCCTCTAGTAGCCTGCCAGCAATCCTCTCCCAAAGAGTGACCAGTTCTTGTACTATAGATACAACTGAGTGGAAATGAGTCCTAGAGGTTCTCAGCACAGGGAGCCCTGTTGGACTATCCTAGCCAAATGCAGAAATAGCAAAAAAGCTGTAGCCTGGGGACATAGCTTTGAATATGCACAGAGCTGAATAGGACTAGGACTGTACTTTAAACAAAAAGCCTGTGTTCAGAGGTCATCAGTTTCTAGGGGAACTGTTTCCTAGAGGAACTGGTTGAGGATTTGGGGCCTGGACCTCTCTGTGCTTTCAGTGGAAGAAATCAAGCCAACCGTAGATGGCTGGCCCTTCAGAGTACAGAAGCAACAGGAGGGATTGGCTTCTGCACTCTGAGGCGCCCCAGAAAGGCACGTGCATTTCTGATGGTGCACAGGAAACTGCCTGTCCTCGAAGGGTACCAGGGCAGGAGAAACTAATGCTCATAGGGATCTACTATTCTCCTCTTCCACGTGTTTCTCCCCCATAGCAGAGCTCCTGACATCACATTCCAGTAGTGAAGAATCGTCTTCTTCTGTGATTGAGACAGTAGCCTACATTCTCCTGGCTCATGTCTCCAAACCAGACTTGGCACCCAATGAAGCCTCAGTGAGCAAGCTTGTGCGCTGGCTCAGTGGACACAGAAATGCCTTTGGTGGATTTGCTTCCACACAGGTAACAAGCCGGGGAAAGTCATGGATGAAGGAGAGAGATACTGTGCCTGGAATGATGTGCATGTCGCTCATGTGCACATCACTCTAGATGCATCCTTTGTGGACAGGCATACATGAGCCCTGCTTGGGAAGGGGAATGCCACAGGGAAACTCTTTTTGTGTGGTGTAATTTGGTTTACCCAGGACCTGGGGCTGCTAACCCCAGGGCTCAGAAGCCATCCTTTACCGGTAACAGAAGTCATCCTGCTGCCTGTGGCATAGACACCACATACACATTTGGTGCATAGACCCTGCCTGTGTCAGTGTGAACCAGGGCCATGAGGAACGTGGTCCTCCCCACAGTGCCTGACCTAGTGTGCTGGATCTTGTGCTGCACGGCTCCACAGCAAAGCGACTCTCTCTCTACCTTCAGGACACCGTTGTTAGCCTACAGGCCCTTGCTCAGTATGCAGCCCTGATTCCTCAGGAGACCAGAGAAGTAAAGGTGACAGTGAAAGGCAAGGAGGCTTCTCCATTGGAGTTCCATGTGCACAGGAACAACAAATTGGTCCTGCATCAGGCATCTCTGCTTGCAGTTCCGGAAACGTACACAGTGCAGGCAACTGGCAGCGGCTGTGTTTATGTACAGGTGAGTATATCAAGGAACAGAACTGTCAGGTTTTGCCACTGACTATTCAAGTGAGGTTGCAGGCACTATAGCCTCAAATTCTGAGTAAGATTTGGCTTTGTAGGCAGAATCATGTCAGACTTGAAGGAGCTCAGGTATACTGTGTTGAATGGTTTTATTGCAACCACCTATGGTATCTTCTTCTCAGGAATGTCTCCTGCTGTCTCATGCTGCAAAGCGATGTCACTGTTAAGAGATCAGTAGATCTGAAGTCAGGAGTAATGAGATACAGAACAGTACCTACTTCTGTATCGAGCATATATTGCTGATGTCACTGCTTCAGGAGCTGAGCACTCTATATTTTCTGACATAATATTCTCTGGGTTGTTATCACATGCAGAGATGAGAAGTGATGTAGGACCAAGGTCTTCTTATCCCAGCACACCAACACAGCTGGTCCATCAAGAGAATACATCTTCCTTTTCTGGCAGCTTTGATAGTGGTCCGCTTATGAGCTGTTCATACAGCAAAGAACTCAAGCCACTCCCTGTAAAAACCTCCCTCACTGGGTCACCTCTGTTCAGCCATCTCTTACGATGCTCACAGAGAATCTGCAAGCAGTGTAGAGACAAGAGGACACAACAATTATTTATTGTTAATGCATGTAGGAGGTAACTAGGACTCATACTACTTGGTTACACTTGAAAATAGTCAGCAAGCGTAAGACATCTGATGAGTACCTGCTGGCCAGGCAGTTAATCACCAGGCAGTCGGAGGAAGATTGGCCTATGCTGCTCTTTGGAGAAGCGTGATCATCCCACTTGCTGAACTGTCCTCTTATGATCCTTTGCTCTTTCTTTCTTTGTTAAGGGATTTATACTTGTTTTGTCAGTATTTTTCCTCTTCAGACCTAGAACTACTAGCTATTATCATGTCAACAGTTAACAGTTAACGTGTCCTTCTCCTCTTGGGCAGGGTTTCAGCTAATGTAATTTCTCACACCTTAGCAATAATTTTTTCCGTAAGACTGAGACAATGTTGTACTGAATGAGGCCTTGGATCACAGATAGCTGAGCCTCCACGCTGAGGGTTACTTTTGGCAGATGTATCTGATGCTATGGGCTAAACGTGTCTGAACAGCAAGCACAGTTGGGGCCAACTGTGTTAGCCACTGGTTACCAATTTGTTAAAAGCTGGAGGCACAGGTGGTGCTTTAGCTCATAGTGGAAGCTCTGGGGCACTTCATAACGATGTGTTCTCCCTCATCAGACCACTTTGTACTATAACACCCCGCCACCAAAAAAAGAAGAGGTCTTTGTCCTGGATGTGGAAGCAGTACCAAGAGAGTCTGATGGTGCCAGGAAACAGCTTGACATCCATGTGTCTGTCAGGTATGAGATCCTTTTAGGCTCTTTCTTCAGTGGAAAGAAGCAGGAGCCCCAGTAGTATGACCAGAACCCCATAAAAACCTGTCTGTGAAGACAAAGACACAGGGGAAGACACTCTTCTTCTCCATAGATCCCAAAGAGATCGTGAACTGAGAATTGAGGCCTGAAGAAGAGTGGGAATGCATTGGCAGTGGTTTCCAGAACCACAGCAACTCTCTCAGTCAGTGTGGAGCAGCTCAGCAGCCCCAGGAGCACTAGCAGCTGAGATGGCAGTGTTCCCCAGAGACAGAGCTTCCCCCTGGGGGAACACCTAGCAGTCTGGGCTGAACAAGCCCTGAGGTGCTTTATCCTGCAGTGCTGAACCTCTGCTGGAACCAGAGAGCAGAAACTCCAGTCCCTATCCATATTTCACTTGCCTGCATCTGTCTAGGAGGAGTGTCTTGGTCCATATTCTCCATGCTCTACTGTCCTGAAAGAGAACAATCCCAACATTGCCGCTCTCAGCCTGTAACACTAAAGATCACTGCCTGTTGGAGAGGGTAGCATGGAGATTAACCATAACACAATTGCCCCAAAATCTGTCTCCATATTGAGCAAGTAGACGGGGGCAATGTTTTGTCCCTTTCTCCCATCAGTTAGACATGCTGCTGAACTTTCACATCACTGTAGAGCAGGCAAAGTTTGGAAGTGTTCATTAGTAACTTCTAGAAATGCTGTAATGTCTTCCACATCTAATGTGCTTCTCTTCTGCCTTTTTCTAGTTACGTAGGGGACCGTGAGACCAGTAACATGGCCCTGGTGGAGGTGGAGATGCTGTCAGGGTTCATTCCTGTGAAGAGCTCTGTGAAAGAGGTAAGACTTTTTCCTCTGGCCTTCCCTGAAGACAGGAAAATCTATTTTCCAGATGTAGTTCAGCCAGAAATATCCAAACATCTAAGAACTGATGGAGAATTGTAGCTACTTATCTTTCTATAAATTAGCTAAACTAAGCAAGTGCAGACACAGTGGCCTATTCCACAAGGCAACTTTCTACTTGCAGGACTGATTGTGCAGTTTTCCATCATCAGTAGTGAGGATCACATATGCAGTAAGATTAGAGAGGAGCTGAGAAGCACCTATTTAGAATCATCTGTCATGCACTGAGACCCTTCGCTGTTGCCAGTGCCATTTGTAGAGATGCTTCATAAAGCAGTGTTGAATCCCATAGAGTTGTTCAGTGACATTCTCCAGTGTTCCAGGAAATAGCCAGGAAGATCCATCATAGCCTCCTGCTAACCATCCTTCCCTTTGCTACAAGTGCTGAAAGTAGGAACGCGGCTTAAGGACACTGCTTACAAATCTGAAAAAATCTTTTTTAAGGCTTTGTGCGCTCCCAACAATCTCAATGCCACTGTAGCTGGGGAACGCCAGCCTTCCTCTGACTAGGCTAAGTGCTTTAGTCAGCAGTGGTTCACTGACAAATACCAAACTTGGTGTGAGACAACAGGGAAGGCCAGTGAGCTGATGCTAACCAAGCTCATCTCTTGTCTTTCTATACAGCTGGAGAAGATATCCCTGGTTAAAAAGACAGAGATAAACCCAGACAAAGTCATAATCTACTTGGAAGAGGTAAGACGACAACCACAGGGAGCTGCCCATTCAAGTAGTAGTAACTGCAGTACTTCATGTTATGAGTCTCAGAGATCAAAAATACAAATCTCTAGACTGATCAAGCAGGCTAAAATTTTGGCAAAAGAGGAAGAGGGTGGGAGAACCTGGAAAGACAGAGAAGAAATCTCTGATGCAAAGGGAATAAAGTTGGTATGTAGGTGACTTCAAGATGGCCAGTGCATTTCTGCTCACTCCTATTCTGCTCTCCAGCTGGGTGAGACTTCTCTGAAGCTTAACATCTCAGTGGAACAAGATATTGAAGTGCAGAACCTGAAAGCATCAACAGTGCATGTCTATGACTACTATAAGCCAGGTGAGATTTCACTGACACAGGCAAAGAGTAACTATTACACCCCAAGTCAGACACCGCTCTGTCTATGCCCCTTATTCCCTTATTTCCCTTGTTCCAGTGTATTTCCTCCTGCAACTCCAAGCTTGGGCTTCCTCTGTACAAAACTTCTACATTCAAGTAACAAAATCACTTGCTCTTAGGTTCTTGAGATGAGGCTGCCTGGCACAATGATTATGTTGTGGTGTGTATACATTCAAAATGACTGTATTTTTTGATGGCTTCTAGCTTCAACCTATATCTCAGTGGAAAGAAAGCTCCTCTGTCAATTTACCATGTCTTCTCCAGCTCCTTAGCTATCTTGACAATGCTTAGGCATTTGTTTAAAATCAATATTACATACTGCCACCCTGATCCACCAGAAGGCAGAATTTGATTCTGTGCTTTTCATGTACAGTGTAACAATCCTACCATCCACTGGGTGTTGTTTTGTCTCTGAGGATAATAGGAAAATAATTTCTTACTCTTTAAAGCTCTAAATGAACTATCAGCACACAGAAGAGAGATCTAGGAGTCATTTTGAGTCTCTCTGATTATCCTATGCTCAGTATGAGCCAAAACAGCAGACGGAACACTAAGAATTATTAAAAAAAATCAAAAGAATTTGAGAACAAAATGGAAAAAATGCGACTGGAGATTTAGAAATTAGCGCCACAGGCCTGTATGTTGTATACTGAATTCCATTCTTGTTCCCCCTTCCACACCATGTCAAGAACAGGAGGACACTTCCTAATTCAGCCTACACAGAGCTAAATATTGTCACCTAATATGCTCTTTCTTTGCTATTCCATCTTGTACAAGAATTTTTTTGCTTAGTACACACAATTCAAAAATTGTTGTCTGACATGAAAATACTAATTCTCAGTAAAAAAGCAAGGCTATCAGGACACACTACTCAAAGGTTCTCCATTTACAAAAATGTCCTTACATTAGAAGGTATCACAAAGAATCAGAAAGTCTTTTACAGCTGTACGGGAGACATGCTGGGGAGACAGACCATTGGTCTGACTCACTGCAGACATTTTTCTGTTCCTGCATTCACAGTCAGAAGAGCAAAAAATTAAGGTCGTGGGATGGTTATGTTAAAGAGAAAGAAGCTTGGCATTACCCTACCATGCAGTTCTACAGCTCACTACCCTTTCTCTTTTGTTTCTACAGATGACCGCACAGCAAGAGAATATGTTTTCCCTCACAGTTCAGGTCAGTGTTAACAGGATTCCAAGGTGGGAACAGCTGAAACAGAGCAGAGGACTGGTAGTAAGCAAGCACAGCAGCCCACCTCTGCTCTGTATTTAATTGCATCATGTGCTGTAGAGCCTTCTTGGACTGCAGGTTGAACTGGAATCTACTGCACTAGTTGTGGGCGCAGTTTCTAGTCTAGACAGAATTTCAATGCAGACCAAGGCTTGAGCATACCATAGAAGGTTTAAAGTATCTATTTTTATTCCATTTCCATACACTCTTCACATGTGCAGTCCTTGCAGCATCCCAAATCTGAATGCAACTGGAAATGCCTATGTCAATGACAAAAACATGTTGCAACTCATCCCCTAACACCTCTTAGTCACCTTAGACAGCTTCCTAAAAACTCATCAGGCACTTTCTTTTCTCTTGATCTTTCTTTCCACAGATGCCTCAAAGAAGGGCTCCTACTAGAATGCCCTGGCTCTACAACCAATAATCTCAATTTTCTGTTTCCATACGGAAAACTTCATCATTCTGTCTCTCCTCTGCTGTGTTGGACACACCCCATTTCCGTTGATCTATGCCCTAAGTTTCTGTGTGAAACCTGCCTTCATACACAGTAGTTTGGGATGAAGTGAAATAAAGTATGTTGAACCTGGAAAGACTGCAATGACTTGATTGTTGATGAAGTCTGACAGATTTCAATGCCTAAAAACCAGAGAAACATTACTCAGATCGTGGTTACATACTTTGCTTTTGCTCATCATAGTGGCTTAAGTCTTCCTCTCCTCCCTGAGTCCCATCTCTGGGCTACATTCTCAATTCAGTTAACACAACAGTTTGCCTGCAACCAAACTCCAAGCAAAAAAAGGTGGGTTTAACCCTGATCTGGTTCACTACATGGCCCTGTGAATCACCTTTCTGTCAGAACTGAGGAGTAGGAACAGGCAAGGGGAGGCTAAGGGAGAACTACTTTACCAGTTCTTCCAGACCGAAATAACATCCCTTCCAAATACACTACATGTTGTGTGGCCTGTTGTTTGTTTCCATTTCTTACGTCAAGTGGGAGCATTTCAGAAACTCAAAAAGGGGCATGATCCTGCAGATCTCACTTTTGGATCCCAGTTCCACTAAATCAAGGGCTCCAGGATTATCTTTCAATGCTTACTGCTTTAAAAGCAAGTCTGCCAAGCCATACAAAAGAAGGGCTAGATCTGGGTGTGTTTGTGGAGCTGTCTTTTTATAGCCTATGCTTCTTTCTTTTGGTACCAAACATTAGTAACCTCCTTTTAGTGATTTAGTTACCTTTCATGAAAAGAAATAGTAATATGAGGCAGTGATGGACTCTGCGTGCATGCAGGACATGCAAAGCTAAAGCTGATGTAGTAGTTTAATGCAAACAGAAGACATTAATAGATGTTACCATGTAGTGAACTGTCCACCATCTTCCTGAGGTTATGGCAGTTTCACCTTCCTGATGACATGGCAAACAGGGATTGATGTCCTTACAGCTTCCTCTTTATACCTGTCTTGCAGAAAGGTATCAAGCATCTATCTAAGACAACCTCATTGTGTAAATGACTGCTGCATGTCTCCAGCTTGTAGCACCAGAACCGAGGTAGTACCTGAATGGCATTATAGGTCCTGCATTGTGGGTGTGCTTCTGGAGCTGGGGCTACAAAAGGATGCTCTTCCCTCCAGACACTGACTAAGCAACAAATGATGCCCAGGAGATATAAGCCTTGAAGATGAAAAACAGGGCCTAAATGTCTGGAAAAAGACCAGGAGCTGCAGAAAAGCCCTTGGGCCAACACAGTCTAGGTAGGAGGAGTGGCAGAGGCAGGCAGAGACCTTCCAATCCACATCCCACCTGTAGGGTTGCTCCAGCTGTGGACCTGAACTCAGGTGGAGACAGCAGAAAAAAGACACTGCAATCCTGTATGCGGTTGACTGTATCTGCAAGTTCACCTGTTCTGCCTCATAGGGGGCTTGCCCACCAGCTTTACTGCTGGTGCCTGAAAAATCGCAGTGTGGGTCGATTACATCTGCACACACCAACTGCTGATTCACTGGGAAAACAGCCTTAGAATCCAAAAAGGACAAAACCTCATTGTGTACCCTGGCTGTGAAAGAGGTTGATGGCAGCATCACAGGCTGAGAAAGAATAGGGCCTGCCTTGATAATGGTTTTAGGGCTCTGAACAGCACCATATAAACCAACCAACCAACAAAAAACCCAACCCATCAGTGGAAATTCACTTTACCCTGATAAAACTAACCAGCCTTGATGCAGGAACATACCTGCTCCAACCACTCCTCTCTCTCTCCCTCCCTCTTGGAAGTGGGGATCCTGCAGTAGAGGGGGGTAATGAGGGGAGAGGAGGAGAGGGGAAGGTCAGGGACTTGGGCCAGGTGGGCTGTGTGGGAATGTAGGACGGGAAAGGGAGACAGGGCCCTCTTGGGTGAGCAGGGACATTGGGATGGAGCTCTAGGTGTTGGGGAACACAAGGGCAAGGCAAGACCTTGCTTCCCCCACCCCCTGCCAATGTGTCCAGTCTCCTCCTGTCACAGCCCTGGTTGCCAAGCTACCCTAAGACCTCTGCTCTTCGTGCCTGTGCCTTCACTGGCACCCTGCACCCCCACTTCCCCCAATCCCTCCCCTCCCATTCTCACACACCTCATTTTCTCCTTCCCTCTGTCCCCTGCACCAAGATCCTCTCTCTCCCAGGGCGTCTCCTTTTCTGAGACCCACTAACACCCCCACGAAGGCTCCAGCCCAACCCCTGCTCCTGGGACACTCGCTCCTCTGCCCAGCAGTGTTCCTTGTCAACCCCTACAGGCAGCCGCGGGGCAACTATTCCTGGTTCTCTGCTTCCCCTCCACACTGCCCTGCTCCTCCACTGCCAGCACCCTAACCCCAAGCCCCAGTCCCCATCGCCCACCTGGCCTGCCTAAACAGCTGCCAGAGCTGCTTGGCTGAAGCACTGCTGTTCCCAGAAAGGTCCCTGCCTCTTCCAGAATCCTCTGCCTGCCCAAGCGTTCTGTCCACCCCCGTTTTTCTTCTCTCTTCACTTTCATGGCCGGCAAATCTGTCCTTCCCGAGTTGACCTAGCCCTCCTGTCCGCTGTATATGCCTCCTTCCCATCTGCGCAAGACCCCTGCTTACTCTTCCTCTTGTTTTCTATTCTGCTTTTGTCTTCTCTTACTTCATTTGCTACTTTGTATTTCTCCGTGTCCCCTTTACACAAAGAAATTTTTCACGCACAGTGTACATTTCTGCAGTTGGTGTCCTTTCCATTGTCATCTCTCCCTCTGAACTGTAACGGTCTCCTTTTTTTTTTTGCTTTGTTTGTGTACCCAGGCATCCCATGTTGAACTAGAAGTTTAGTCCTAACTACACCTTCTTTAATATAATTTTTTTATGTCGTGCACCACTACTTCATGTTCATCTTCTGTAAACAATCAGAAATTACTGTCTCTATAGGTGTGATTTGTGGTATCATTTTCCTTCCCCCCCCCCCCCCCC
>Ga0065711_1028646_pt1 | contig 39992 bp, 21 predicted proteins | sample Hoacrofraction12_FD_59098 | JGI IMG/M metagenome (GOLD analysis project Ga0065711, IMG submission 59098) | Hoatzin crop microbial communities from Cojedes, Venezuela - Epithelial fraction 12 v2 (version 2) | ecosystem: Host-associated > Birds > Digestive system > Esophagus > Crop | place... | reverse complement strand
CCCCCCCCCGTCGAGTACTTGGAAGAAAAAAGTATCTTGAAAATTTGATTTTTGACCTAAACATGTTCTTTGCATCTCCCAGAGCATGAGGACCAGAATGTATGAGGAAAGCGATGTAAACCTGTGGAAGAAAGCTCTTTTCGCTGGGCCTTGGGGCTACAAACATGTCATTGTAGGTATCTTGCCTGCTCCAAGCTACCAGCACAACAGGGTCATCCAGCATTGTCTCAGGGCTGAGTAAAACCCCAGTCCTTTTGCAGGGTCGCTCGTTCCTCTGTCCCCCCAGGGAGAGGCTCTCTGTTGAGTAGTTGGGTTTCTATGAAGCATGCTGCTCCTCAGGCAGATGGGGAGCTCCTTCCTGGTCCATGGTGGCTCTCGCCCACGTCTACTAGGCTGCGGTGACTCATGGTGGCACTCCTGTAGTAAGCTGACCTTGCACCATAGGCTACGCATCGTCCCAGCAGGCTCCTTCGAGGAGAGGAATTGCACACCCCCAGAATGGTCATGGGTGAGAAAAGCATGTCCCCAAAGTCCCCCACTCCTCTGTATCCTCCTCTATGTGGAGCTGGCGCAGATACTGCTCCTTTCCAACTTTTGGGGCAGTGGTGTGCCATGAGGGGGGAGGACATTGAACAGCAAGTACGGTTTTGGGAAGGGCAGCAGCTCCAGGTGGTGGGGGATGAAGGAGAGCGTGCTGGGCAGCCAGGCAGTCGTCAGCTGCCCTTGCAGAGGTGAGTTGTATCCCATGGCAGGGATGGTAGCAGCAAGCTTTGTTGGCATCAAGCTAGCAGCCTTTCAAGAATAAAAATGTAGTCTCAGGTGAATCAATACAGACTTTCAGTTAGATACAAATTACGATCAACCTTATTTGTTTCCCTGGTGCTCAGTGATTAAGAAGAAAAGTTTAGAAGAATAGACTCCCTAAAACCCGGTGGTGTGCTGTCACCCAGGGAGCAAAGCAACTTTGTTCTAGCCATGGAAAAACTCCTGACAGGGGAAGAGCCTGTATGCCAGCCCAAATAATATTAACTGTCCTGGACTTGGCAAGGACATGGGTCAAGGGCAGAAAGCACTAGTCAGCCTAACAAGGCTGGACGTTGTAAAGAGATACTATCTATAAAGAAACAGGGCTTTGTACCTGCAAATGTCATTATTTCTTCCTGTTCAGGAGATTTCTGATGGTAAAGATATTTTGAATCAAAGTATGATTCCCTGTAGGAAGTGGTTCAGAAGTAAAGTGGGGAAGGATCATGCTGCGAGAGACATCTCATGGCGTATTTACCAAACAGGTTTAATTTCATGAAGAAATGTGTTATTTGACTATATTTGATGGGATTTGTCTTCATTGTGTTGCTATTTTTGTCTTTTCCAGTCCTTCTTCTCTGGGATAATCTCATGTGAAGTGGTGACCTGGTGAAGGATAGCTGTCTCCCCCTCAGTGGCTTTATACATAGCCGCCGATACTCACTGTGATATCTGACTTGCGAGCAGGAATGAAATCAACTTCTGTCATATGCTGAAGGCCACCAAAGTTCCCAAATTTTTCATGTTTCCTCCACTTTGCTCGCTGGTTCTGGAACCAGATCTGGATAGAAGCAAGAAAGAAAAGGCACAGAAATGAACAGGAGATGAAAGATCCAACTACTTTGCCTAGTCTCTAAGTGCGCATCAGAGCCAGGGGCTGAATCTAGAAGAAAATCTAAAGGAAAACATTGGGTTCAACACAGCACCTTTCACACTTTGCACAGCATGTAGGATCTCTGGACTATCCTGACAGCCTCTTTACTCTCACAGCTCACAGAAGATATAGGATCTCCCTATTCAACGAAAGACAATGTCACAGGGTGCAGCAGGTCTTCCAGGGCTCTCCTGGGAAAGCAGATCCTTTTGCGGCCAAAGCTTTGCAGCAGTCAAGGCACTCAGCATTCCGCTTTCCCTAGGAGGTGCGGTTTGTTGCAGACTGGGAAAAGACCCACCTAGAGGTTTTGACGGGCTGCAATAAAAATGTGTCACCCGTGGACATGCAGTAACAGGGTTCTTCCAATATTTAGCTGGTAACGTTTTGAAATTAAGTAAGAGACCTACGCAAAAGACCCAAGGGGATGAAACATTCTAAATCACTCAGCAGTCTGAGTATAGTTATCTGCCATCTCTTGTGCTCTGGAAAACAGACAACCAATATTCTGAGGGGATTTTTTTTTCATCTGTCAGATGATTTGACCAGTCTGGATTCCGGCTGAGGCACACAAGTATTTATTGTGCAGCCACAGCAGTGCATCTTGCTGCATTGCTGTGAAAAGTTGAATCCCCCTTGCACTGTAGTTTCTAGCTGGCTTAGGAACTTGCTGTTTGAATGTAAACAAGTGGTTTACGTGAACATAAGGTGTCAGTGATCAAAACCAGATGCTACTGGATGTAAATATGTATGTATTTTAAACTAAATAATGAGCAGCTCAGTTATTTCTGCATCTCTTGCCCAGGAAGTAATGGAAATGTCAGGAGTCCTCTGCTATATTGCTGATAGTTAGCAGTATCTGAGGTTACTGAAAGGACAGTTTTGTTTATCTGGGTTTGCATGTGTTTGCAAACTGCTTAGTCTCTATGAACTGCTCCATTCCCTTTCTACCACGCAGGAGTTCTGTGGTGAAACAGCACCATAAAAATGACTCCTCTTTAACACCGACAAAGTGATTGAGAGCAGAGGGGGGATACAAGCCAAAATTCAACCTCTGAAGTGCTCCTCCCAAAGTCTGCAGATGGGATAAAGTCCTCACTTCAGGGATATTTTTTTTCTTTTTTAATACAGGCAAAGCTGTGTTCACAGGCCAAACTGCTTTTTTTTTGCCCACCCAGCTCTCCAACACCCTTATCCCTAAAATGATTTCTCAATGCCCACACTGAATTTCTTTTACTAGGATTTAAACCTGTTCCTCTATGCTCTCTCTACCACAAATACCACGCCACTGATATCATTTATTCTCTGCACACTACTAACCTTCGTTTTTCCAGTGTTCCTGAGCTATGGCATTGAGACAGAACACAGTATTCCCATGTGTGTTTGTGAAAGTCACACTGGTGCTAAAGCCAGGGACAAGTGCTTCCTTAATCTTGCCTGAGATTTCACGAAAGACTCATTTGCCCTCTCCATGGTCAACAGGTTGTCCAAGGAAACCAGGACTAAGACAGAGTGCAGAGGGAGGGTGGCGTGCCCCATGGTGTAGGAATGGCCTCCATTTGTTGCTCTGTAAGATAGTCCGTTTGTTGTTCTCTTGCAGGCACATGACCAATGATCCCGAGCTTGCTGTACTAAAGAATTAGCCCTTTCACTGTTTTCCAGTCCCCTAATCTTCTTATCATTTCATAGAACTGTTGTTAAAGAATTTACTGATTATGTAGCTCAAATTCACCTTTGTGCCAGTAAATGGTTCCTATGAGAGACCACCTTTGAAAGGTCCTCAGGTACAGTCAGACACCTGTTGCAGACCTAGCTTTTTGTCTACTAGCATGCCATTTGATCTGCTGTTTTCTTAATCCAAGCAGGGTGTAGGACCAAGGCAAGGTCCTCACAGTGACATGCCATCAATGTTATTACCTTTATCAACCAAATACATAGAATCATAGAAGCATAAAACGATAGACTGGTTTGGGTTGGAAGGGCCCTTTTAAAGAAGGTCTATTCTAACCCCTCTGCTGTGGGCAGGGACATCTTTCACTAGATCAGACTGCTCAAATCCCTGTCCAACCTGACTTTGAACTCTACCAGTGATGGGACACCCACAGCTTCCCTAAGCAACCTGTTCTAGTGTCTTGCCACCCTCCTCGTAAAGAGTTTCTTTTTTATATCCCATCTAAATCTACTCTCCTACAGTTTAAAACTGTCACCAGTAATCTCATCATAAAAAGATGAGTCTGACAACCAGTGTTTGTAAGTATTAAGTATATTACCCTTTCTTTAATTCTTCATTAACAGAGACTCATATCGGCTTTATTACTGCTTTGCCAAAAAAATCAGTGTTTGACTGACAGGCCAGTCATTATCTGGTTGTCCTGTTTACCCTTTAAATACTGACACAACATTAGATTTCTTTTAAGCCCTTGGAATGTCTCTTGTGCTCCAGGACCTATTAAACATCAACACCAATGACCCAAAGTGCTTCTCCAGCAGCTTTTTAAGAACTACTGGAGGTAAGTCACCTAGATGTCTGGATTTAAAAATATCTGTCTGTAGCAGCTGCTGTTCAACATTGTCCTTATGAAAAGTTTTTCATCATCATTGTGTGATACTACCACCTTACCTGACATATTTCCAAGGACAGAGAATTCAATCAAAATTATAAAACTTGTAACTTGTACCTAAGTTCCAGCTAATTTTTAGTTCTGTGGCTGGTTTCCCTTTATCAGCCAAGATGAGGTCAAACGTAGAATTTCCTGTGTCATGTGTAACACTGTCTGAATTTGGAATTTGCCATCTGCAACTCATACACAAGGGGCTTTCTACTTGGTTTATGTACATCTCAGGTTGATGTTTCCCATGATAACTCTTTTTTATTTTTTCCGCCTACAGATTATAAATAATTTTTTAAATAGAAGATTGTGCTGTTCTTTCATGTGATTTGTTGTTCTGTTGGCAACATTGACTAGTAGCCCAGCTTGTGCTTTATACCGTTGGAAATGCATTGTGGGTGCACTGATATTGCTGATGGGCATATTACAGCTATGCTGTTCCAATTCTCCCTGTCACCTAACTATGAAGCAATATCATATGGCTAGCTGATAGTCCCAGGCATGTCATAGTCAATAAACTGCTCGGTGTTGAACTTTGATTGTTGGAGTGGGATACATGCATAGAAGTACACTGATGACTCTAGCATTATGGCAAGTGCAGAAACTGCCTCATGCAAAAATCATCGCAACAGTGCCTGGTAAACAACACCAAATTCCAATACGCCGTGGTGTGTATATTTTAATGTAGCAGATTTCATACCCGGTAAATGTTTGGGGTCAATTTTGAGCTCAGTCAGCAAGATTACATTACAGCTGGGGGGCACTGGATTAGTTTCCATGCGCTGAAGTTACATCCATTTATAGCCTGTGACATCAAAATACAGAATAGTAACAAAGCATTTTCATTTGGGCAGTTATTTTCATTTTTTTTGAGACCCTGTAGAAGATGGGTGTGGATGACAGTTTGTACTGGATATACCTTGTCTATAAAAGGTTGATAAATAATTAACAAATATTTTCATAAATGGTCGCTGTGTTGCTACAGAGTCCAACAGGTTGCTTATAACCATCTGTAACTCCTACTTGCTATGTATTTAGCATGCTCAGAGCTCCTGTTAACCCTTTGATTAATCCTATTTGGTTTGTCCCAGCTGGGTGACAAATAACTTCTTCCGCTATTTGTAACAGGAGAATAGTGATACCGGCCTCCTCTGTAAGGTAACAGAGAGGTCACGTATTTCATTAGTGTTGTCACCCGGGCATAAACTATTATGAATGTACTCTGAATAAAGAATTGGTGCAGTGAGCATAGCTTTTTGGAGGCACGATGTACCTGAACTCTGGCTTCCGGGAGGTTTATCTTTGCTGCCAGTTGATTGCGAATATGGACATCCGGGTAGTGAGTCACTTGGAAAATCTTCTCCAGTTCCTGGAGCTGCTCAGCTGTGAACGTTGTCCGGATTCTCCGTTTTCCTTTCCTCTCAACTGTGCAAACAAGTAAAGGTGTATTGCATTTTACAGGAAAAGGCCACAGGGCCACAAGAAGATTCAGAGATGCAGCCATTTCTATAAATTGCTATGCAGCTGTGATGGCACCTCCAGCACCTTCTAGAGATGTACTTACCATAGGTGACTGTCTCCTGACCCAGCAGTGAATGAACTCCTTTATCATTCAAAGAGTGAGTCAGAAGTGCCCATTTGCAGGCTAATTTTGTGGATCCACTGCATGTCAACAGCTACAAAATCCTATGTATTTTAATCACACTAGCCCTGCAATGGATTTGTCATCAAAGTCCTTTAGTGTTGGACCAACCTTTGATCCCTTTTTGCTCCTGTCTGTCACATACATGCATCTGTTGCTAATTTATAATCCCTCATTAACTATTTGTGAAGAAACCCTTAATGTAAACAGAATGAAAGAGTAGATACTCCAATTTGTCTTGGTGCTCTTCTCATGCCTGTAATGAAACACCATCTTTCTTTTAGCTCATAAATTTTCCATCCCTATCTTTTCCTGTCATACTGGTCTTACTAAGCTTTCCTCAAGCTCTGAGGTGTTATTTTATTCCATTGTCATTCTACTGATTTTGATGAATTTTCCCCTCCTGTATGCCAGCAAGATCAAAAAGCACCCAAAATGCGTGCACACTGTGGAGGGAAGTCAACCATTCCAGACTGACTGACCGTTGCTCTCTTCCCATACCATTCCTTTGGCAGTATTTAGGGATAACCAGCAGTTTCACTGCAGTGTGACAGTGGCGTTAAAAATATTACCTTACAAAGAAAAGTCATGGTGTTCTCCTGATTCCACTGATGTGGTGTGGGGACTTTCTAAACAATCTTAACCTTAAGAAGTACAAGGCCTTAAAAGCTGTGGAGCAGCGTATGTGGAACTCTGGGTGCTCTGAATTCCTAAGAGGACTCTTTGACTGCTCCATTTCTTCACCTGCTGTGGTGTGACTGCGCTAAAGACTTCCCTCAGCACTCCTACACTGTTTTGAAAATGCCCTCCTATTTAGATCATGAACTCTGTATGCCACTTGGTGTAAGTTAGAACCTGTTGTAAGTCTAGGTTGCTCTGAAATGATGCTGAAGGGCTGATGTCTTGCAAGTATTTGGCAATGACATCATGTTGCTCGAGAAAATGACCTTATTGAATAACCGCTTTTGGTCTTTCATGGTCTGATGACAACTACCAGTTCATACTATGTAACCAGATGCATACACTTCCTAATGGGAACAGTTAACCAGAGAAGGTAAGCTTAGTCCCTTGAAGAGACTTTGTACTCTTTTACCCCCTTTTGTTCAACGATTAGCATAAACTTTTCCTTTTGGGTGCTAAAACAGTGAAAAAGGTAACTAAACACTTTGGCCAACATAAATTTGGCTCTGTGTCAACCAGAAAATGACATTTTTTATTCTGTAATCGAAACTTCATTGTGACTCTGTTGACACAGAAAATAAGGAATAAAAAATTCTGCCCATTGACTTGGTATTCCATTGTGAATATTTTGTGTTTTCTAAACCTTTCAGTTACTTTGAAAGGAAACCAGTCATGCAAGAATAACTGAAGAGCATCATTTATCATAAACACTGTCAATACTTCCATATCTCAGAAACAGCCTAATAAAGCTGATGTCCAACACAGTTAAATCCATATCATTAGACTTTTCACCAGCCTATCAAAGTACTACTCATTACACTGCAGCACTAGCTTCAGCCCCAAGAGAAATACGTTATTTACATTGAATCTTGCTGACACTACTGGGGCAGAGATGTGAAACGAGAAACATTTTTGTGCATTATGCTGAAGATAGCAATGGGTACCCTCTCCTAAGAAACCCCGATTACAGAGTTGCATCTGCTTGAGCCTTCCCAAAAGATGGCTGTAAGGGGGCTTTATTGCTATGTAGATTAAAAGGGAAGTATCACTGCTGAGAATATGAATCTCAGGACACTGTTTCCACTGTTGATATGATACAGCTTACAGTTCATAATGGTGTCTCTTGTCTGGAAGATTTTCACCTCACACCTCTCTGTGGGGGCTGGCCTCCAAATCCTCCTGGAAGATACTGCAGACCGGTGAGATATAGAGTACCAAGCTGATATTTTGTCAAGCACATCGTGTTCTGTCATACAGCAATGAATCTCTCTGCTGTATTTGTATCATTACAATGTATGCTATTTATACTTTTCTAGCACAGGGCAATTCATATAGCAGATCCTGACAACAAGCGAAGTTTTCCCTGACCTTACTACAGTCTGAAAAATTTGAGGCCTCCCTGAGATGTCCTGTATGTCTCCCTGAATGCTGAGCTGAGCTCCTGCCTTTATCCAGAGTGGAAGACTGGCTTCACAAACCTGGGAGAAGCTGCAGTCTACCTCCAGCATTTCCGGAGTGGAGCCAGAGATCCCAGCTCAAACTGTGACCACCTCCTTGTTCCTGTGCTCCCAACTGTACATAAACATCTGGGATGCTGGCAGGGTTCTTGTCCTGCCAGGTTTTGTATGCTCAAGCAGTCTATGTACCTTCTAGCAGTCAGACAGCCTTCAGGAGAAAGAGAACAAACCTCCCTCCCTCCTGGAAGATTTCTGAATTAGCAAAAAACTCCCGATGCACTTTTAGAATAAAAGTGTTAGATTAACTAACTGAAATATAATTGCATGACTATGCAAAGTAAGAACGAAACTGTCTACATTTTAAAACCTAAGATGACACATCAAATAATAAAAAAGGTGTATTTTAGTATTCCATCAGAACACATCAAATAATTATTTAGTCTGGTATAAACCCTTCTGTGTCATACATTGACCAGGCTCCACAGAATTAGGATGACTGAACTGGACCATGACGGGATTGAAGTGATTGCCAAAGACCAGCAGGATCAGACCTCATCACAGTGGGCACCATACAAACAGCAATCAGTTGTTCTTGCCTTTAAGTACATATGATGACAGATATCATCTCCTCTTCATAATCAGGAATCAATGCTAAGACAAGGCTTTTAGTGCCAAACCAAAGACTACTACCTGAGCTAGAAAGGAATGGTTTGCATTATTAGACCATGTGAGCTGCAGGACTTCTCCACAGAGAGTATATTTGCACACACCAGAGAGAAAGAGGATAATGTGCATATATATCCTTGGCTACCATCTTAAGAAGTAGTGGGTGCTAGCAGGATACTTGGTACAAAGTTCATTGGGTTAATCAACTTACATGGTAGACTCAAGAAATCATCTGTTACAAGATGTCCTGAGAGCTGGATCCATTGCCTTGAACCACACAGTATATTAAACTGTGCTGGAGATGGGATGTGGAATGGGTCTGACATATAATCTCTTCCTGTACTCTGTCCCAGTGGCAGCTAAGAAGTGTCCAGGACTAGAGAGCATGGCTTCAGAGAGAATAGGCTCATGACTTTCTGGTGTCTCATGTCAGCCTCTTTGGTATGAAAATGACCCAGATAACTTTGCGATGGGCGAAAGAAACTCCCTATCAGTTCACCCTTACATCCTTTACATTTTTCCTGCTTGAGAGATGAACTGTTTTACAGATGAGGCTTTTATGTAATGGAAGGGTTTACACAGTGCTCAGAAGTGTCAATCCTACTGAAACCAGACTTTTCTAAGATGGAACTCATCAGATTAAACAAAAGCCAATAACATGGGGTCAGCTATAGGCCATTAGAGACTGAAGGACAAGCTTTAATTTCAACTGAATGAAACTGAATTTCAATGAAATTAAATTGCTAACAAAATCGACTCCTATGAACTAATCAAGGCTTTTGCCAGTAGGAAATCTAGAAGAGTGCATTTTTTTCTGTAAGTAATTAATAATTCTATTTTTGTTTGTTTGTTTTCTTTTTTAAAAAAATTTAAAAATACAAAAAAAATCTAAGACTGTATGTTAACATTTTCCCTCGCAAGATGAAACTTTCTCTGACTGTAGCTTTGATACCTCCCTTTGCCTTGGGACCTTAGCTTAGGGATCCCATAGCAAACAACAGCATTCAGAATTACAGTCTAATAAAGAATGTGGTGGAAGACATAAGACTAGAAAGTGTTGGAAGTGTAACTTTGGCTTTACAAACATGGCTCTAGAGTCTCTGGGGAAATAAAACTCTGAGTTTCTTGAGCTATTTTCTATGTAAAAGCTGGGGATATTCAAGTGTGCTTTTATGCGCTGTGAAAGTCATTTGCAGGTTAGCTGACTGCTGAAACCAAACTTGAAAATATCAGGCAGCTAAATATGCCAGCATTTGCAGGTGCTTACAGATACAGCTGTCTATACATTGCCTTACTGCTGACACTGTAAGGGCCAGGTTCTCCATGCTGATAAAGCAGTATAGCTCCTTTAAATTCAGTAATAGGCTCCATTTGTCCTCTGCGGATCTGGCTTTATTACTAGTCAGACTTGGAGCAAGCTGAACATTTGAACTTTGTAGATTCTTCTTGATGGTGTACAGGGAAAGGATGAGATCAATGGGTACAAGTTGCAGCAAGGAAAATTCTGATTACTAATAAGAAAAAGTGTTTTGACCACGAAAGTTGTTTGATGTGAGCCTGGAGAAACTGAGAAGTCTCCATCCTTGGAGATATTCTAAACTTGACTGGACAAAGACCTAAGCAACCTGATTTAAGCTGGTTAAACTCTAAGGCTGGCTTAGAGTTGGGGTTGGGCAAGATGGCCTCCAGAGGTCCCTCCTAAGTTACTCTATTATGTGATCTCTGACCTTGAAATATCCATGCAGTCTGAAGACCCCCCATCATTCCTTTCCTAAAAAGTAAGGGAATTTAAGCTCGAGTCTGATTTTCAACTGCGTATTTACACAGTTTTAACTTAGCGTATTACAGCTTATTTCTACTGTCCAGTATAACACAGTTACAAGAGATTGGATGCATGAACAAATCAATACTGAAGACTACTGCTTGTACCTGAGCTTGATAAGTAAAAGATATGCAGCTGTAGCAATGTCATACTTGGGAAAATTCATTCTTGACTGTAGCCTGTGGTAGGCAAATAGCCTATGGTACACCTTGCACTGCTGTTTCTCAGCTGCCCTGTGTACTTGAACCAGATAGAGAAATGGTACCTCAGTGAGATCTCTGCAATTGCATCTCTCAGCTGCACTTAGCCTGTTGGCAGGCTAAGACAGTTTCAAGCCTACCTGGTCTCATTACAGGTGTGCATACAGCGGAGGGATAAGGAACTGAAAATCCAAGAGAAGGGCTGGAAGTCAGTGGTGGCACATATTTGCTTTGGAGTATGTAATCTAGTTGTTGGGATCAGTTTATCTCGCTGCAATCCTCTTTGTTGTTTCTGTACAGGCACCCTCTCACAGTATGTGATAACGAGATCCGAAGATTTTGCTGCTTCTTTGACAAGAAGAGAGAAAGCGGTCACATAAGCAAGCAAGTGGCTTTGGCTACACAACCTTAGGAATATATTTTTCTCTGTGTAACAAAGATGACTGTATCATTTGTTTCTCAGAAAGAAACTCAGAAGCACTGAAAAAGAGCCCAATTACATCTGGTTAAGTTCTGTTTTTCCCTCTTAGCCTCTTTAAAAGAAGTTGCTCTCTCTCTTCTTTCTAATTCAACCAATTACAGATATGTGGGTCTCCCAGCTGGTTCTTTCCCATAGCTTTTCTGAACGCTATTCTCTTGTGGTAACATTCAGCTCATGCCAGCCAAGCCCACAGCAAAAACAATTGCAACTCTGTCGAAGAATTATTACACAGTGCTGATGGCATCAGGACCAAACGTGCTTGTCTGTGTAGAGAGATGTGCCTGTGGCAGTCCCTCTCCTAGTTAAAGAGCTGGCTCACGGCTTTCAAAAGAGCTTGTGTTGCAATATCTAGGTGGGTGTATGGCAGTGTGGCTAATCTTTATTAAAATGTTTTTCCAGCCTTTGTTAAGAAGGACCAGCTTAGCCACCGAGACTGATCCTAATTGGATAGGTACAATGTGCTCCGGATCGAGCCTCCTGCTAGTGAAACACAGCATTTAGCATCTGGATGCTGCCCGTTCAGGCATTGTCAAAGTTAAGACAGAGAAGCATGACTTGAGCTTTTAAAGGCTTGACTTCCTCGCTTCAGTCCACAACTCCTTGATGGAGATTTGCTTCCACCTTGGCACAGAGCACAGTGCCTAATCACCTGACAGCAAGGCTGAAATTCAGAGAGGTACAGACTTTAGGTGGTGTGAGCAGGAATGCTAAAAATACCAGGCTAGAAACCTATTTAAGCAAGCTGTACAGTGGAGGCTGGTGGAGTTTTTTAATCTGCTTGTCAGAGGAGTTGGCAAGGAGTAGATGGTATGTATGAAACCATTCATGTGGACAGTTCGTTGAGGAGGATGGTGCTCACTAGCAGCCTGAGCCCCTGGTGAATTTAACCCTTCCCATCTGCCAGCAAAATGACGACAGTGTTTACAAATGCTGCTGCCCTGAAATGGTGTTGTGCGTAACTCTGCCACAGTCAGTGGTCAGCGAAATGCCTGGAGGAAGAAGCATGCAGGCCATGGTTTGAGGGACTCCAACTGACAGGGGTGTGTGTAAGTTTCCATCACCTGCTGTCAGTTCTGTACTTAGGCTAAATGACCTGCACTTTCATGAACTCCTTCAGGTGCAAGTGGATTTAGGATAGGTATATGTGTAGTTTCCCCATTCAGCTAAATCTCAAGCTTGAAATGTACTTTCTGTGAATGCTCAGCTGATGTCAAACTCCACCTTAAAAGCAGTGGTCAGCCTATTCCAATAACAGTTCTCACCAGGGAAAACAGGTTCCCCGCCACTCTCCCCACATGCTCTGGTCAACCACCTTTGTCAGAAAACAGCCATTTGCCCATGAAGAAAGCTGATCTTACAGCAGGTTGCACAGTCAGTCTGTTTTCTACTTTATTCCTGCTCTTTGTGGTTATTAGTAGTTGCAAATCTCTAGACATCAATCAGGCATGCTTGTTTACATCCCTGCCTCAGTCTGCGCTCCCTCCAAGAAAGCATAATTCCATCATTATTTTAGTATGTAGTCTCTGCTGTCTCCCATTTCAGCATAAAGCACTTGCTAATACAGTAGGTAAAAGGCCTGCCCTCAATTTCAAAGAACAGTAATTAAAAGTACCAAATCCCAGGAATGTAATAAAAAGTTCTCAAACAATTTAGGAGCAGCCAATAAGTACTCGTAAGACCTTTGAAATAAGCTTATCAAGATGGGCCATCAACTTTACAAGTGATCACATTACACAGATCTGACTAGCAGGAACAAATTAACCTCTGGGTCCTGTGTAATGTACCCTTTGGATCCAAAATTTCCAGGAAAGAAGGGACTGCTTGAGGAAAGCATTGAATGCTAACATTTGTTTCAACTAAAAAAACACCAAAACACAACCCAAACCACGAAGAAACAACACAAACAGAATTTATGATAGTCCTCCAGCTGTTGACAGCTTTGGTTTCTTCAGTGCTTACATGAGACTTCTGTGTGAACAGTCTGAAGGGTGGGAGTAAAAGATTCAGGTTTCATGCCTTTCATTTAATATCCAGGGTGTGATTATAAACAGTCAGTCTTCAAAGAGGGAGAAAAACAAAGAACCAGCCTTCAAAAATGCCTCAGGTAAACCCACGAAAACAAGGTCAATGGTCTGCTGCATTTCTAAATGTATAGAGGAATACTGCACTTCAGAGACACAGGGCTGCCGGGACTACTCACGCTGACAAACAGAAGACTGGTAAGACAGCTAATGGCAGCAAAATTATATATATAGGCATTTATTTTTTCCTCCTGCTTTTCCTTTTCATTTAGAATTGCTTCCTTTTGTTCTGCAGGACAATGGGATGCTTGTGCCCTTTCTCGCAGTCCCGTTGGTGTATTCTGGGCAGCCGATATTTATCTGGGATTGTGATTATACAGTGCTTCATTGTCTCTTGGGTGTTTTATAAATGCATTAAGATAAGTCAGCATATTGGGGAAAAGACTGTTCTGTGAGAGATAAACCATGCTGTTTCACAGGGGTACATGGATTTGACATATTGTCCACAAATGAACAGTACAAATGAATTTATGGCTTCAGAGAAAACATAAACACTAAGCTACAGATGCCTGCAACTGGCATCAGTACAGAGGGGACATGACTTATACTGGAAGTTCTCCAGAACTGAGATAATCTCTGTATTTCCTGTTGTCTTTATGGTAATTGCCACCAGAATTTGTCAATATGCTTTGGGATCTAAGATGCTATCATAATAATAAACCAATTAGATTAATAAAAAGATCCCTGAGCTCCCAGTCAGCAGTGTGCAGAGGATTTCTGCTACAGAAATATTTGGGCGATGTTGACTCATTATGGCAGCCTCCTCTACAGTGAATAATGAAGATGTGAGCTGCAGGAAATCACACAGTCCATTTTTTCCCACAGCCTGAAACTGCCAGTTTCTGGTGGAATTAGGAGCCTTTATTGAAGCCTGACCTATCTTGAAATTGAATTATTGCCCAGAGAATAAATCCCACAAGACCGGGCATCCAACAGTGTCTTAAGGTGATGCTGCTATCTGGCTTCTCCAAGGCACTGACTGCTCCCTCGCTGGAGCAGGGGACTGGAATCATTACCCGTGTGCAATGCTGGGCACACTCATCCACTGCCTTTGGGTGTAAATAGTTACTGCACACACACACAAACGTATACAATCAGACCCAGCATCTGTAAAAGACATTGCAGAAGTATTGCCCATGAGGATCTGAACTAGGCTGGGATCTTGTACGTGGCAGTCTCCAGCAGGAGCTGCCGTAGGTCAGGCAGGCACTGGGGCATGTAATCCTCTCAGGCTCCAGTGCTTGGCTGTCGTGAAGTGGTCAGGTCCCAATGGTGTCACACAGAGCAGAGAGAAGGAATTTAAAGGAAAGTGGAAGCTCAGGATTTGACCTGAGCATTTACACGGACACATTTCTGTGATGCTGACCACCAGCCACAAGAGTCTGCCTTGCTTGTTCTTAAGTTTTGAAGACCCTGGCAATGATGGTGGTTGCACATAGGAAAATAGTAGCAATTAATCATTTCACAGAGAGCTGGCCCAAGCAGAGTCTGTACCCACAGCACCAAACTAAGGCCTCCCTCAGAATGATCTCCTTCTAAAACAGGTTTTAGCAGTGCTGCTTCCCAAGAACTAGGTTTTCCAAAAAAGTTCTGCTGAGATTTTTGTGCAGAAGGCCACAGGTGAAAGGACCCAACATTCAGTATGAAGGCTTCCAAATTCAAATGGGGATTAGCAAACCTAAATGCCACTGTCAGTATATCTGTAACATATGAGGGCTTTTCTCTTTTTTTGCTTACAGTGCAGCCTCTAAGTTCAAAGTGCAAGAGGCATTGCTTCCTGTAAATGGTTTGTGATCAGGGCATAAATCTATTCAGTTTATATGACACTGCATTTCTAAACCGCTTAGCTGCAGAAGCCATTTTGTGGGAAAAGCAAATTTTAAGAACACTACTGTGTTACAGGGTTTCTGGGAAATACACTCTGAATTCACACCCCAGGGTCATGGTTGGGGTGCTCTTGCTATCTCAGAGCACCTGCCCATGAAGGACATATCATCTTAGCCTTCTCCTCATCTTTCTCCTCCTATCCAAAACAGCACCAGGCAAAGCCCAGCCCTCTCGCCTCCAAGGTGATTGCATAGCGTGCTTGATTGCTTCTGTTCCCTGACAACTGTACAGATGTGTATGCTTAGTCGAAGCCTAGTGCCCTTCCTCAAAAATTATGCAGATGTTTTACATAGGCAGAAGCAGGCTGTGAGAAAGAGGTGAGGAAACACCCAACCGAGGGCTTCTGAGGTCTTTCACATCGGAAGGCTCTCCTGCTGCTGAGGCTGGTGCCATTCCTGTGGGCGCTTGTAGGCATCCTCAGTGTGGGTGTGAGGGAGGTCCTGCGGACACCACCATGATCTATGCTATGGGCATTTGGCACTGTCCCGGTGCCTTGTTAGAGGACCCATAGCTGGCCTATAGCTACCATGCCAAAAGTGCGTCTGAAGCACTGCAGAATTGATAGGCATGGAAACAGAAGTTAATTTGCTATCAGCTCGAGCTGTAAGGATTAAAGACTGCTTCCAGGGATGGAGCAGTCTACCTCTCCTGCAGGCGCTGCTGCTGACCTCATCTGGGAAAGGTGACTCCAGCCACAGCCAGAGGCAGGAGAAAAAGAGATGCCAGCCCTTCCCCCATAACGTAAAGTGGAGGAAGGAAGCTGAAGCTTATGGTGCCGGAAAGGATTTTAAACCCAGGCCTCCAGCTCTTTGCTAAGAATGATGCAGTGCGTGAACAGGATCCAAAACATCATTGTTTGTGCGCTGCGGGGAAAATGCCAGTCCAGTGCTTTTAGGATCCTCCCCCCTCCTTCAGCCAGTTTCTATCAAAGGCTCAGCAACTGCGGGAACCAGCAGCCTAGAAAATGGCAGATCATTAAACCTCTGCTTGGTTCCAAAACCCCACTGCCAACAGGAAACACAGGGATTTTGTTTAAAATGCCTTTAAAATATCAATTGTCACTGAAAGGGCCCGCTCAGCTTGGCTCAGTTTTGTGCAGATAATTACATGCTTCTCCTCCTGCTTTGCTGATGAGGCTGGTACCGACCACTGCGCTGGTCAATGAGGCTAAGTGCTGAGTCAGGACAGCCACCTCCCTCCTCTGCCACCCTCTGAAAACCATCTCCAAGCTCCTGTGTGATCCTCATGGCTGGGGACTTCCTCTCACGTGAAATATACTCCTTTTTAGCACTCACAGGCAACTCTGAGTGCCAGATACATACAGCCCTGGCTCTTCTGCAAGGAGGCAATGTGATTTTGCCCTGCTGCCATCAGATGCATGCAGCTTACAAGGCACTGGTAGGCTAAAATATCCAGTTATCTTACAAGGCTTCTCCCTGCATCAAGACAGATGCCGTATCATGCAGGAGGAGGAGGTGACAGCAGCTTGTCACAAGACTCATGTATACCATATAGCAGCAGCAGCAGGAACAAAGCTTTTCTTTCAAATGTATTTCACAGAAAGAAATGTTCCCTCTGCCAACTTGCAGAGTATGGGCTGAGGAAGACGTGTGGATCTCAGTGAAGCCAGCTGAGTAACCCTGCATCTGCGGTCACATGAGCCCGTAAGGAGTCTTCAACAGACTTCATTGAAATTGCGCTTATTTTTTTTCTTTCAGAAAGGAATGAATAATAACAAACTATGCAGATAACACCTTACTGCTGCTACTGAGAACCTGTTTTATGGAGTGTAGTAAGATCCTCTGTATTAACCTTTCCTAAAACTCAAAGAACTTAAAGCAATGTTTGTCACATGCTACCAATAAATTGCAGTCTGCCTGTTAGCAACTTGTCTTGTTCAGGTACCATGCATCATGTTTAGTTTAAATACCCTGTGCAACATATTGGCAAGGTATATTTGTATTGTCCTTTGCTTTGGCTAAGCAACAGACCGCTGTTTACCAGTGCTCACAACTCATGAAATTACCAGACCTGCCAACATGGCCAGGCTTGAATATTGTGCCTGACACATCCTGCATGCCAGACCTATTGTACATTGAGAGTTTGCCTGTGCGCATGCCGATGACCTCTTCATCACCTGTACAGTGGGTCCAAGGTGTACAGAACACATCGAGCTGATTTGGCACGTTCAGCAGCCTCGCTCCCCGCGTTGTGCAACGCTCGTTTACCAGGAAACGGATGTTGCACAAGCCGGGGAGTGAAGCTGCGGAACATGGTAACCCCATAGATTGACACCCCAAGTAGGAGGGCAATAAACACCCAAAGCAGTCCCTATCTCTAAAATTGGTAGGGTTAGCAGGTCTGAGCTAGATCTGTAGCTCAAAGGGTGGGTCTCCATGTTTTCAATGGCAAGACTGAAGAACCATCTCTGAGACTCAGCCAGGAGCTTAGCAGTAGAAATATTTGTGATATCTGCTGCTAAGTATTGCCATGTACATCACTGTAACATAACAGCTATGTTTTTGGGTACTCTGGGAGAAAGTTTGGGTATAGAGGCACTCACCATGAAGTGGATGGTCCACCGGGAAATCGCATAGCTGATCTTCCTCTTCCTCGTGTTTTCTTTTGCCTTCCAGGTGTTCGCGTCCTATGTTCTCACCCAGGAGGGAAGCTGAGCTGTCAGTGTGACTTCTGCAGTGACCTGCCTGCACTTTCTTTGCCCTGGCCATGGGTGTAGCACACGAGGCAGGGAGAAGCATTTTGGCTGAAGGTAAGTCACAGTCTAACTGACTCCTGCTGCTGGAATCTGTGAAGGACACAGCACAAGGCAGCTTTGAATAAAGCAACCATTGTTCAACACACTTTCCAGTTTGTGTGAAAAAAAAGGAGCATGGCTGTGGTCCAGATACTTTACCATTCAAACCAGATCATATTTAAAATGGCCTTAACCCTTCCGTGTTGTGCATCAACACTAGGATGACCCCATGTTGCAGGGACATGATCCCCAAAATCTAGCCTGTTCTCTGCTTCCTTCCACCTTCAAACTTCCAATGGTCCTTGTGGGAGATTTTCAAAAAATGGCTGTAGAAGTCAGGAGACACAACCAAATGATCAAGAAAGCTCAGCTTCCCTGTCAGTATCCAAATCAGTGGCTGCCTTTTCTGAAGAACTCAGAAGTACAGTAGATGTGGAGCTGCTCTGAAAATCTGTCAGCAAGATGGCCCTGGAATTTGTTGGATGCCAATTTTTTAAAAAAAACCTGGTCCTTTCTTGAATGTACCTGTAGCTACAACTACCCTATAGAAAGACTGGCCATAGAATAGACTAAAGGTCGGTGTCTTCCCTGATTTGGGTCCATTTGTCATTTCTTCTATATCTGGGCTGCCAGCCACTCAGATTTAGACATTGGATAATTTTAAAGGTAGCCTTTGCACAGGCTGTCAACATTTCCCATCTGCCTTTATGACAGGTGACACAGGTGATATCTAGGAAGGTGCTAATAGCCAACTCCTCTTCATGAAATCACCTGCACGCTCTTGTTGACAGGACAAACATATAAGAAGTGCATATTGGACCATTTTCTTCAAGTGCAGCCATAAGGTTAGCTTATATTTGAGCATGGATGTTATAAACAATCTCAGTGGGAGGTGAAGGTAAGCTCAGCAGTAACCAATGGTGACATCTGCTAAGACAGCTGACCCTAAGCGGTGATGAAATTTGCCACAGAAGCCATGATCTTTATTCTGCCATGGTGTTGCCTTGTTTCTAACACGATCATCTCTGTGTGTAGCAGGGACACTGCAAAGATACTTCACATTACTTTTTTGCCCTCATGAATGTAGTGTGAGTCCTTCCTCTTCCTGATAAAGGTAAGTGGACCTTGCAAAGCCAGGCACCAAAATATAACATGCAGGGAAGCCTTGTGGTTCAAGGCAGTGGGCTCTCTATGGCCAACTTCATCAGCATCCCAAGAGAGGTATACCAAATACTCCTATTCTCCTCCCGCTCTATTCTACATTAAAGCCTCACCACAAGCCCCAGAACTGAGTGCTCTGTGCCTTCAGTGGATGCAATCAAGGTTCAGGCTTGACTCTTCAGAGACAAGATAACTGCTGCTTTAATGGCAAATGTAGAATTTTGTCTAGTTTTCCTTCATGCCTGCATTTCTTTGCTTGGAAAGGTGGAGTAAGAGGCAATACACAAACATAATGAACCCACTGAGGAATTCAGGTTGCATGGTCAGCATGACCCTGAAGCGAATGTGACAGCACAGGTTTGTCTGCTATTAGCACCAAAGAATATTAAAATCCTAATGCAATAACGGACTGCACTCCTAAGCAGTCACCCACATCCAGGTTCTGGGGTCTGCAGCACCTGTGGCTGTTCCCCTCTCCCCTCTGATACCTAAATAGCAGCAGGTGTGAACCCCTACAGGTTGTACTGGAAGTAACTCAGTTTTTTGATATATATTTTACTTCTGGTACAGTATCTAGCATTAGCAAAGCATCTAACTTTTTAGACTTGTCAGAGTTTTATTTTCTGAACAAATAACAAGTTCTATTTGTAACCAGCCTTGGAGCAATGATAATTATAACATCTGGAGACAAAGTGCACAATTCTGTCCTCAGTAAAAGCCCACACAAAACGAATTTTACAGAGGGCTGACACTGACACGAAGAAAATGCAGTTACAAGAGCTCTGGAAATTAGCCAAAGCCTCATGTCAATAAAGTATGATTGTTCAAATGTTATCTTTTCAAATTATTACCAATCTTTGGGTAAACTTCTAAATACAATTGCATGTATCCAGCCATGCTGACCTGAAAAACTTGGTATGAGTTCCACCTCTGTGTTTGAGGCATATTGTGCAAAATGGGACTTATTTAATTCCTTTAGGATCAACAAGGTTTGACTTTTCTGGTGAGAAAACAGGTGAGGTTTTGAACAATATCTGTGGAATAAAGGAGGAGGATACACCTGGGAGTGGTCACTAGCATGGGCTGGGGTTAAATGATTTACTCAAGAACTCAGAGGATATCAGTGTTGGCATACATTCTTAGCCCAGGATTTCTCTCTCAGTCTCCCATCCCTAAATTAATGACTGGTTTCACTTCCTTGCTAGATGTGATGCTGCAAAAATGAGTATGTTACACAACTGATGGTGCTTATATGCTATAGTAATGAAGAACGTAAGGATACCTGAGCAAGGTGCTCTTAAGGGCAGTGATTAAAGCTTTTTAAGAATGACACTGGCATTTTCTAAATTACACAAGACTTTTCACATGTCTTCATACACAGTTTTCCTCCCCAAAATTTTTCTCTGAGATGCTTACATACCCCAGTGATGAGTACAACTTATGTATGAACATGGACAGAATAATTATAGGCTGAAGAAGAGAAATCAGGGAGGGAATGGAAGACTGTCCCAGCCAGATGAGAAAATACCAATGTCTCTGTTAACTGGTGAAAAGGAGTGGGAGGATCTGTTGTTTGAGATGAAAGAAGCTGACTAGAGTGGCATGAACCTTAAACAGAGGCTGGAAGAATCAAGGAAGTTTTCTGGCGGGCAAGACTGAAGGTAGATGAGTTTAAAGCACATATCTGAGACTTAGGAGCCCCAGGGTCTAGTCCTGCTCGCACTGCAACCTTCTCTGGTGCTTGCTGTCCTGAACAAGCAAGGAGACCGTCTGAAATGGTAGCTCTTCAGGCGAGCCAGTATTTTTTGGTGCATATTCACGTGATACCAGCAGAGAGCTCTGAAAAATGCCTACAAATTGGCATGAGGTAAAATTTCCTCCAGGGAATTCGGTTTTCTTTCCTTTCTTTTTGCAGGGATGGCAATGACATTTCAGCCTGGCACAACATGAGGTATTTGTTACTGTCGTGTACAGAAATTACTTTGACTTGTGGCTCAAAATAGTCTTTTTGGCTTGACTTCCAATTGTGCAGGAAAGGATGGGAAATTTCAGGCAAGATAGTAAGATTTCTTTCTGGAAACAGGAGGTTATTTCAGATGACCTGAGTTCCATTTAAGACTTTTTGTGTAATCACTGGAAAGAGACAGACCTGTTGTAAGCATAAGGCTTATGATTTTAGGGTCTTACTAAGGCTGTGAACAGGGAAGAGTCTGTCACTGGGAAGTGCAAGCAGCTTTTTATTGTGCTGGTTTTCTCTTGCTTCTATAACTTTTCTTTTTCTTCTTTTTAGGTGTATTGTTTTCCCTTGTAATAGGTGGGGTGAATTGGTGATATTGGCCAGGTGGTATCTGTTCAGCTATAGTCCTTCAGCTGTTTCATCTTTTGCAATAAAGCTGGGTGGAGGGTTGCTAAGGGTGAAGTAAACAACCACCATATTGACATTTGTGTGTGAAGTGGCAGTTGTATTCCTATTAATTTGTATATACTTAACGTATTGGGGCATAACACAGGCAGAATGACAAAATTACTGTATCTGTTACTGCTTTTACTATTAATGTCCCAGGTGTAGCATCCTCATCCCAACCTCTCCTTCACTTGATAAAAGACCTCCTGTTGGTGGAACCTCACTGGCAGAAACTTGGGGAGTAATGAACAATTATTTCAGAGGTAATTTCAAGCACACTGAAATCAAGTTCCCAGGGATTTCAGAAGAAGGATTTCTTCTGAAATATGCCTGCTAGTCTTCTCGGTTTAAAATAAAAGAGTTGGCACTAGGGAGGAGATCAGCGCTTGCTGGGTGTTTATTTGTGTCCCTTGCAAAGGCCATGGTTACCCTTTCTAGGCACTGTGACAAAAAGAAGAGAGGGAAAGCGTAGACTGAATACTAAAATATCTTCTTGTTCGCCATTCCTTTTTTAACTTCGTAAAAGTCTTTCAAAAACTGAAAAATTTCAGCAGGCTTCAGATCAACAGCTGCAGTTCCAGGTCATCTAGTAATTATGTGTGTGCAGTAAACTCACAAATGGCTAATACTGCAACTGGGAAGTTGCACACTTCTGGGAAGACCGCACACTCCCTATTCGAAGTGCCACTGGAATTACACTCACAAAAACCTGTGAAATTAGGAGTCAGGGACAGAGATTTTTCTCATACATGATCAAGTCCTGCCTCAGCTTTGCATGAGAGTCTGGCACTGTACATCACAACACTCTTTTTGTCAAAACAATCATAGAATAATTTAGGTTAGAAGCAACTTCTAGAAGTCATCTGGTCTGGCATCCCTGGGTTTTCTCGGGAAAAGACTCCAGGGTAAGCTTTATCTGTCCCTCATTTCTGACGTTCTGCATCTTCTGGTCCTCTGGTCCTACCCATCTCCTCAGCTCTTAATGGCTAGATTTAGACTTCAGGACAAGTGTGATCTTGGTACCTAGAATGCCTAGATCAGCAGACGAGCTGGATGATCATTTCTGGCCTGGGTATTTGTCTTATGGTAGCCACAAGTATGTGTGTGGTGGCAGTTCTTGCTCTCATGGTTTGGCTCAGATGCGTGGATGTTGGAAATCTTAAAATCCATAGTATGATACAACTCAGCCCTGACCTGTAGTACTCCCTTCTTTGTCGCTGCTGAACTGTTCTGGGAAAGCAGTTGGATTTGTGTCCCATTCTGGAATTTCCAACAAGTTCCCTAGCTCATTTCAGTTCCCTGACCTTGGCCAGCACTGAGCCAAATTAGATATGGCTGACTATTTACACAACTTGTTTAATGCCAGTATTATATGGCATGAAGTTGAATGACTTTGCTGAAATATAGCAATTATCCCAAGATGTACAGCACAGGCTATGGCACTTCTGAAATAAATAAACCTTATCTGCGAAAATCGGCAGTTTTGCTGGGAAAGCAAAGGGTAATAACCTTAGGTGTTTCTTTGGTGTTAGTAAGAAACCAACAGTGAAAAAGCTTCACTTTCATTCTCTTTTTTAAATATCCTTGATCAATTGTAAAAGCAACGTACAAAAACATTGGGGAATATCTCTACAGCTTTCCTGTTTTTCCCAGCTCCAGTGACAGTTAAGTGAATCTTCATGTGTATATACTATTTTCATTAGTTAACATTTTACATTACCTTAAGTACATTAATCCAACCTTGCTTTCTAGCAGGGGAGAGAAGACTCACTATATTCTCCTGCTACAGCTACAGTCTCTCTCTGGCTAGGGGATGAAGCTAGAGGCTAGAGGCTGTTCTGTCTGCACTGTTTTCAAGGTGAAAAACTGACCGTACACTCAGGTGGAGCAACTTGGAATGAGACAGTATTGGCAGTGCAGTAAGGCAATGCTAGGAACCCACCACATCCTGCATACAGATTTGTCAGACCTTGTACTTGGAGCAGCACGCTCACCCGAGACACACAGTGAAACAGGGCTTCAACATATTGATTGCAAAATAGACTTAATATGAAAAGGTCCTGTCTTTGCCACGCTTCTCTGTTCCCAGATAAGAGTCTCATGTTGTTAAAATGCAGTTCTATGGTCCATGTTATGAACACCACTGATTTCATTCTCAGTGGTGTTATCTGTCTCACTTTGGGTCCAGTGGCACAAAGCGACTGCTGTGGGCCCTCTGGAAAGCACTTTCAGCTCACAAACGCTTGCTCCCATAGAGCTCATGCCAGCGTTTCCCCTCCTTGGCAATCTGGCACCTGGGATCCTTCAGCACACTGACCCCATTACATTTGCACAGCATCAGTTATGTTCTTGTCCACCCCTACAAACTACAAAGATCTTGCCTTGTTTTGGGACCATATTTAAAATATGGCCTGGATCTGCTGTTGTTAAGGCTCAAGTCCAGCTGGTGACAAACGTTACACTAGTGAGTGTGGTGCTCACTTTGCTGTAATTTCCTTCCCGACTTAGGTCTTGTTTGCTTTACAGTCCTGGTCAGTATCCAGTTTGGACATGAAAAGAGCTGAAACTATGCAAATAAGTAATGGTTACTTGGACTGCCAGGTTTCTGGAAAAAGAGCCTCTACCTTAGTACTGGATGGTTCATCCAGTGTCCTGGGAAATGAGGTCCTGATCCACAAAAGGATCTCTGTGTTACAAGAAATGAAGTATAGCGTTAAGCTTTTTTGAAAGAACTTGAGTGAGAGGAGAGTGAGAATTTTAACTACAGGTCATTTTTCAGTTAAGTGGATGTGTTTGTATACATAAAACATCTTCTTTCCATGGAAGACATAGATTGGAAAAGAGGAAGAAATACTAAATCCAGAAGATGTTGACCACTGGTCTTTGTCTAAGAAAAAAAAGACAATTTCTTTGGGGGTAAAAGTTCACTCAAGGTCCAAGTGACTAAGCTGAGGAAACTGATGTCAAAAAGGCTAATGCACTTGTTGGTTTGCTAAGATCAAAGTCATGCTAGTTTTCTGCTAGCTGGTTTTATTTAGTTCATGAAAGGACCTAGTGTCCCTGATGATAAAGAGAAATGATTAAACACAAATGCTTTCTCTTTTCTTCTTCTAGCAATTGAGTTCTAACGCTCCTTTGCTACTATCACTCTTACAGACCATTTCTCCTGCTTGAGGGTGAGTGGTCGGATTTATCAGACAATGGTACTGATACAAGATTTGGCTGTAATTCCAGACAACAGTCAGCTCTTGATATAAGTGAAGCTTCAACAACTTCATTAAGTTGCAGCAGTTTTACATTAGCTTCCTGAGTTTGAATGCCTTCCTCATGACAATAGATTTTCTTTTTTTTTTTTTTTAAATAACAAGAGTATTGTTTTCTAAAGGGAAAGACACCAGGATGTTGCTGTCCAGGTTGCATACCCACCTCTCCAATGACACTGGGGCTTCATAATGTACAAAATCCCACCAAAGGCTGGCAGCAGAGCCCAGTCTACTGTGAGGTTGAAAGTAAATTATCTTTTAAAGATAATTTCTGTATATATAATGAATGATTTATACCTGATTAGGGAAATCCCAGATTCCAAAAGAAGCTAAAGAATAAAAATTCTACATAATCTAACAGGGTAGTTTTAGGGGTTGAAAAGAAAGGAGCATTTTCATGAAGTGTTATAACTAGTACTTACCAAAGGCCAGCGGTGACCCTGCTTTTAGGGCTGGAGGTCTCTCAGTGTAGTTACTTCTATTCCTGGTTTCACTGCTTAGGATGGTGCTGGCGGAAGGTTTCTTTAAGATCTCCTCAATGGAAAAGGACAGGCTGGGCTTCCCCTGGCCGGCACACTCGCGGGGGTCCATCATCTTCTTGCCAAAGCGGCCACGGGGCAGAGAGTCCTGTCCTGCTCTCCCGGCTCTTGGTGCACCCCGAGAAACATGCAGCTGGGAAGGCGCGCGTCTCTCCCCACCTGTGCCTGGCTGACCTGCAGGAGCGCCGGGAGGAGAAACAAAGGCGACTCACGAGCGAGCACATGCGCCTGCTCCTCTCTGCTGATCAGCTGGGGACCAAGACCTGCCCTTCTGTGTCTAGGGAAGACAGCATTAGAAGTGGGGGTGAAAAGTCTTACCAACCCCACCCACTGCCAAACATCCCCCAGACGGCGCAGATTTACGGAGCTCTGAACAATCCCGTGGCCATCCCAGGAGGAGGTGGGCTCCTCGCAGACCAGGATGAAAAATGCCCTAGGAACAGTCGCTTCTCGTTGGTAAATCCTGTTTGTGGGACAGTTATCCTTCTTTTCTGCTTTCAGGCTGAAATCTGTGACAAGCCCACTGGACGTGTACTGTTACAGAGTGAAGAAAACACTTGGCAGGACGAACACTTGTCCCTCATGCCATTTACTAGCAATGGAGACACCCTGTAAACTTCTCTCGCATATAAGGAGGTGTCACGCATAGAAATCTCCCTCACCAGCATTCCCAGGTTATCCTTCAGCCGTTTCCTTCAGCCATCAGCTTTGGTTCAGATTCTTCTTTCTCCTACTTTGGAAACCCTTTGAACTATTCAAACAGGTGATTTTCAACATCATCCCATCTTATCAGTCACAAGAGAAAAAGAGATGCCCATTGCAACATGCTTAGGAACAGGAATTAGTGCTCTCTACCCCCCACCTGTACTCCTAAAGATAAAACAGTATTTTCTTTCTCTCCTGAGCTATGAGGCAAGCTAGCTTGATAATCACCACCAGCCGCCTGCACCTCCCAGGCAGGCGTCCACCGCAGGGGGAAAAGATTTCCCAGATAATGCGGATGAATGCCAGTGATTCCTCTCCTGAGCCACTTCTATCTTCTCGTTAATTTTTATTTTGGGAAGAATGTGTGGTTACACTCCCGTTCTTTTCCTCTCCCTGCCCCCACTGGCATTTCTTGCCTTCTTCTGGGATTGCCCCTCACCTTTTAATTTGCTATGGTTGTGTCTCCCTCTCCTGCTGGTTCTCCTCTGCGCCTTCCTTATCGGGCTCTTATAATTGTATTGGCAGGCCCTGCCTTATTTGTCCAATGAACTGACAATTCTTGAGCTGATATCCCGTCGTATGATCTCTTCATGGAGCGGAGACCAAAATTACTGTGTAACCAGGGGGCAATAAACCACACCTGATAAGATGAAAGGCTTTCGGCTTTTTCCAGATTCGAGATACTGGAAAAGTGATGGGGGTGGTGGGGACAAGAACAATGAAAGAGGTAAAAAATGGTGCAGCCGGCCATGATGAAGAATATTTAATTACCTGATTTTATTAATCAAGCTTCTCCCCAGGTGACAAGGTAGACAAGCGAGTGTCTTTCATACTGATGAAATGCATGGGGTAGAGAGTGGGAAGTGCTTTTCTTTGTTCCCTTTGCATCCATCTGCCCAGTGGCTCAGTGGAGCCTTTTGTGTAAAGGAGGATCTTGCGCCTTCCTGGTTGTGTGATGAGGTGGCAGCTGTTGCGTGGGTGCAAAACATCTTATGGCCCTTTCCATAAGGAGAGGACACCTTGCTGTTTCAATTGATGCATGCAGGCGGATGCTGCTCTGGCCAAGCTGTCCTCTCCTGCTTTGCTGCCGGTGCCTGTAATTCTGGCTGGGCATACAAAGAGGGACGTCTTCGCCTTCTCTGCTTAGGCAGAATGAGAGAGCAGGTAATTTATGGTCTGAGAAGAGGTGAGTGTGTCATCTGTATGCAGAGGGAAAGGAAAGAAAAATGCTCTGAATCTACACACTGGATGAAAACTGCCAATTTAATGACAGGGTTCCCCTTTTTCCTTGTGATTTCTGATTCAAAATCCATGAAAAAGCACAAGGAGAAACCTGGTGTATTCTTTTACAAATGCCTTACTTTCCCTACTCAGTTTGCCTAAGGAACTAAAAAAGGGGCCATTCTTCTTACTTTTACTGGCTTACTATAGAGCAACGGCTTCAAATCTTACACATTTCCTAGATGGCATGAGTTAAATGTCCTTGACCCAGCCTTCAGTGTATTAATTTAGCATACATGACAGTGTCTGGACTCTTTGATGTTGGCTGTGCTACCTTTTATCTGAAAGCTTTCAGGCACAGGACAATCAGCTCTAGGGGCCAGAAGCCTCTGTTTGTTCAGCCTTTCTTGCTATCCATTTTTTCCAAAGGCTCTGTGTAGGTGCATGAGTGATGCCCGTGGATTTGTCTGCTTCAGTTGCCAAGTGAAGCTCAAGAAAGGACACATCTTCCTTTGCTATGGAAAGCTTTGGCTTTAGTTTGTTATTAAGTCTCTTTGTGTTCAAGGGGCTAACTTCTTGCTGCAGAGGGAGGAGGATTTCACGGGAAAGTCTGACAGGTCCCAACACTCCTTACGAGAGGACTCATATCTCTGCAGGTCACTGGCTGGGTAAATTAGCCTAGAGACTCTCAGCTCCTATCCCTCCTCTTTGCTCCAGCTCCATTTTTGCTGATTTAAATGCACACTGTTTTGAAAGGAAGAAACTTGGCCTTCTGGCAGTTGTGTCTCTATGAACGCTCACATCAGCTCCCAAAGAAATACATGTGCCTCCACATTAAAAATTTTCTGAGGAAAAGAGAGCTTAGCAAGGCACACTCCAAGTTTTCATCTCAGTGAAATATCTTTATTGAATCATCTCATTGACAACATGTACCAAGTGAAACCAGAGTATCTCCGTATTCAGAGAGTATGCGCTGCCTGTCTCCTCCAGCACCGACAACTCGCTCTGAGCAGGCACCTGCTGAGACAACGCTGTAGTCCCATGTCACAGAATCAAACCGAGCATGTTTGTATAGCTATTCTGTCTTAGTCTGCGACTTTAAACCTCCCTGCTGCTCACAAGGACAAGTTGATTTTCTGTGTGTGTTTAAATGAGATGCGCAAATGCAAATTTACAACTTGAAAGCTTCCTTGTGAAAGCTTTATTTTTGTTCTGTCTTATTGTATTGTTCTTTTTATTAAAAGTGAAGGCAATTCCAACTGAGAAATATATTTTTGTTCCTCTATATAGAAAAACACAACAAGCACTAAAGTCGGAAATAGGATGAATAAGTGACAGCTCTTGAAAGGGGATTAGAAAGCAGCAGTGTAATGATGCATAAATCCCATGTTTTGCGTACAAAAGTTTCTTCAGAAAAAAATATAGATTTGATATCAAAATGTTTAAGTAATACCAAAAGACTTGAACATTTTAATATTTTTTTTAATACAAAACTGGAAAAATAGTGATAAATGCTATGTCATTAACTGAAGAATTAAATACTTACTTTGGAATGACTGCTAGTTTGGAATTTCTTTGCTTTGTATTATGTTAAAATAAAGATGAGTGGCATAAAATAGAAGCTTGAAATGCAAATGAACATTTTGCAAATTAAAATAGTTCAGTTGACCCCCTTTTTCAACTGATTGATTTGCTGAGATGTAACAAATTATTTATGTTCAAAACAAGAAATTATTTACTTTTAAACTATCAAAGAAGGAAGAAGTTATTTTTCTGTCAAGTTCTAATGTGATGGCTTTTGTAGGGTAGTTTTGGGGGATATTTTTACATTTCTGCTTGACCTGGAAATGCAGATGACTCTCATTTGTTACAATTATTGTGCTACCTGTCTAATTTAGTCTATAAATTACTTGAGGCAGGAAACACATCTTCCCCTGGGGTTGCTAAGCTCTAAAGGCAACTCTTTACACTAGAAGGCAGCTGTCTAGAACAAAATCATACTGTGTTGGTTTTCTCAACTTGTCCTGCCTATGCCAGGTAAATCTAGAGGTCCACAAAGCCTGTGAGGTTTTTAAAATATGGTGTGCTTTCAGAAAGTGAAAAATCCTGTATGTGTGAACTTGAAATCAGCTTGGGATCAATACCTGGGAGTTTTTTGTCCTATATTGCCTGTCTCAAAGAGGAAGAAGAATTGTGTTTATGCTGTCAGTCAGAAAGCATGACCATTCCTGCCCCACTGGTCTCTTCCTCTGGATAAAGACAATAACGGGTTGATATTCCACCCAACCCCTCTAAAACATCTCCTTTCAGCTCCTACTTTTGTGCGTGACTCAGAGCTGTCCAGTGTTTATGCACAGCATGGATGCTGCCATTCGCAACACCTCATCTCCGCGGGCGTGTGCTCAGCCAGCCATTCAGAGCAAGTCTATGAGCTCACGCAGTCAGAGGCACCGGTGCATAGGTGCATCGGCAGTTGCCAGTGACAGTGCAGCTGCAAATTGCCCCTGTCACCTCTGGAGTCTCATGTCCTTGTAGGTTGTCTTCCATCCTTTATGCCTTGCTGGACTCTGACAGTCTCCCCAGTGAGAGCTGAGCTGCTCTGATCTTCTCAAAGTTCAACAGCTGGCAATGATCTAGCAGAAAGCCCACGCAGCCTGCCTCATGGAGTCCTTTTAGCCTTCAATTTATTAGCCCTGTTGTCTCCATAGATTTCTCAACAAGCTCATAAATTAGAAATATTAATAAAAGGGACACTGTAGGTTTAAACTGATAACATTTATTATGTTTTTTTATGGCACAATTATTATCAATTGACATTTAAAATGGCATCATAATCCATCAAGGTGAAATGGACTCAGAAAGATATTTCTCTCAGGCCAAATATAATAGCAGCAGCAGCAGCAGGACTTCAAGAGGGGAAGAACACAAACAGTTTGAGTCCAGGTTACTGATTACATAGTTTGGAGGTGGTTTTTTGCAACTTCACCCTCTGTTTAATCCATTCTTGTACTTCATAATGCTTCTTCTCCCCTGCTAGGCCCCTCAAGCCCTTTGTAGAGGTTTTTCTATCAAAAATCTTCAGTTAATCCATGATGGGGAGCCTGGCTCTTTGCTTTGAACGGGGCAGGAACTGTTATATTTGGGAGGGGCTGGAGAGATCAAAGGTTGTACTCTTCATAGCAATTCAGGTCTCTGAGCAGCAATTGCCATGGAGAACTGTTTGGCATGGCTATAAACTGGCTTTGATCTGTCTGCTGTTTCGCTGACGGAAAGTTCAAAATAAAGAAGGAATGTGATTAAGGTAGCCCATCCTTGCACACGTGGGAAGAACAACAATTCTCTCCCCACCTAGTGAAGAAGGCTATAGAGGCTACATGTACAGAAATAAAAACAATTCTCCATAAAAAAACAAACAAACTCCAGGAATCAATAAGAGTGTAAAACAGAAAGTCCATGACCTCTAGCTCCTTATTTCAAATTGGTTGTACTTCGTTAGTGAATAAACGTCCATAGTGATACATGAAAATGAACTTCCCATGTCCCAGAACGGTTCCTCTTCACCCAGACGTGGAGAAGGCACTGAATCTTCCCATGGATCACTAGTGCTATGCTAGACTTCTGTTGTTTTGTAGTGGTATCTGCAATTAAAGAATTAGGATCCAAATAAAGAAGTAGGCCTTCATTACATTTGCCATTATGGAGAAGCCCAGCAGAAGATAATCTTTTAAACAGTGCCATGGCAAGCTGTCTCCTTTGCCAATGGGGAGGAGACAGGCACTTCCAAATAGGAAATTCAAGGTACCCTCAGGTAAATGCCTGAGAAAGGTGTTCCTAATCTCCCTCAGGAGGCACTTGTGTCTCTACATTTTCAAGAGAGAAAGCCTCAAGAAGTAGTATAGATTAATTATCTAAATGTTAGGTAACACCCCCACCCCCACCACCTCCAAACCGACCATACAATGCACAGACTGGGAATGTGAGACTGACCTTTTCTGTTCTGTGTTCTTAACCACATGTGCACTGGGTTGTTTTGTTTTGGTAGACAGATTTTTCAATGTGCTCATATGAAAGAAGCACACATAAACAAAGTGAGCCTAGCAGCAGGCATACGTCAGTGAGGTTGAGCGGGCCATCAGTGCCTTGGCTGTAGGGGAAGTGTTTACGCTGTGCTAATGGGCTGGAGCTGCAGCTGTTGTCTCATTCCTGAGAAGACTGGTCTAGAGTCATTCACCTCCTGGGTACGGTTTCATGGGAAGTAGCCTTCTTGTGCTGGGAGTATTCTGAGATTTCAAGAGATGCCCCTACACTACATCAGAACAAAAAGTCAAACTCTCAAGGACGCAAAAAAAAAGGGCGACTTTTTCAGTTCGTTAGCCTCAGCTCAATAAAAACATTTCATCTTGATCGTAAGAAAATGTTTTGTCTTGCTGTTGAACTTTCAATTATTTTTTCTCCACAATTAATTTATTTTTAATAAAGAAGTAATGTCAAACATGGAAAAACAACCTTTTAAAAACCATTGGAACAACACGTTTGAAGAATCTGAAGAATTTTCAATCTTTTTTTTTTAATGAATGCTGAATACAAGCACCACCAGCCTGGTGATGTACTGCTCTGTGTGTGCAGAGCAAATGCATGTGTTTGCACTGACCCATCTTCCTGGTCTCCTAGATGCAACTGGGAAATCAGCTGTTTGCCAGAAAACATTCAGGGAAAGTTATATTATGTATGCTTTTCCTAAGGCTGCTGTCTGTCCTGATTAACTGAAGGCATAGTTAACTACCTGGTCATATTATACTGTTAAACCCATTTTTGCAAAGGCTTTTCCTATATTTCCATAGCTATTCTTCTTAAATCCAGCAGTCCAGTGTGTGAGGTATCCTGAAAAGCACTTATTGCATAGATTAATTATGTGGGAATAAAGAAATTCTATATTGCACGCATAACAGGGCTTTTATCTGTCTAGGATGGTCACAGATCTCAGTGTGTACAAGTTTGCCAGCCCTACCTTTCTCTAAAATTGCTTTGATTTCCACAAGAAAAAAGCATTACTGTGTCATACAGTGCCTAGCTGGATCTGACACCCTGCATGGATTTTAACCAGCCAACACCTTTCACGTGACAGGCTTTACAAACAGTGTTGTGAAACAGTGCTTCAGTTACCAGTAATTAATTCAATGTTCAGGCTGACAGAGCCAGTATTAGGTGATCCCTGCTTGAATCATTTCTGCCTCTCAAAGCCAAGCAGAAGAGGACAGCGTGTCTTGTGGGACAGCACACCAGGGTTGCAACAGCCCAGGTAGGAGAACGAAAACTGTCTTGCATCCTCGTCTTCCACTTTAAGTTTCGTCATCCCCATGGTGAAAAGATATCACAGAATGCAAAGTAATACTCTTATCCACCTGACTTCCATGCAAAGATTCTCCTGCAGTTATTTGAAACAGCAAACCCATGATTTACAAGCCAAGAACCTTGATTTTTTGCATATACACGCTTCTGCAGCTTTGCAGGGTGGGAAAGAATTACAGAAAGAGAAGAGAAGGGAAGAGAAGAGAAGAGAAGGGAAGGGAAGAGAAGAGAAGAGAAGAGAAGAGAAGAGAAGAGAAGAGAAGAGAAGAGAAGAGAAGAGAAGAGAAGAGAAGAGAAGAGAAGAGAAGAGATTATTTTAGTTGGAAGGGACCTACAATGATCATCTAGTCCAACTGCCTGACCATTTCAGGGCTGACCAAATTAAAGCACGTTATTAAGGGCATTGTCCAAATACCTCTTTAACAATGAGAGGCTTGGGGCATCGACCAGCTCTCTAGAAAGCCTGTTCCAGTGTTTGACCACCCTCTCAGTAAAGAAATGCTTCCCAATGTCCAGCCTAAACCTCCCCTGGCGCAGCTTTGAACCATTCCCAGGCATCCTATCACTGGATACCAGCGAGAAGAGATCAGCACCTTCCTCTCCACTTCCCCTCTTCAGGAAGCTGTAGAGGGCATATAATATCTATAAAGAAAGCCAGTAAATTAAAAACAGTTAAAGACTGGTCACTAAAGTCCTTTTTTTCAGATGACTTATTCTAGAAAGCACAAGAGAAGCTGAGAGTTGTCCTGTCTTCTTTAAACTTCAGACTTCCCAGCACCAAGACATGCAGTTTTAAAGAGACTAATAATGGGAAAAGTGACAATCATTCATGCTTTTTCTTGTTGAATACCCAAACCCTACTTATCCCACAAAGTTAGGGACTGAACTGATCCTGATCCAGGCCCTGCTGAGCCAAACAGCTTCTTGCCTGATGAGATCTTAAGTATTATTTCAGGATGAAACTGGAGCTGAGATTGTATTATTGAATTTCTCTGTAGGCCCTGAACAGGAATGGCAGGAGGACATGAAGATGTGTCCTCAAGCCATACAAAGGGAGTCCCAAGAGAAGAATAAACTCTTTGTTGACAGACAGATGAGAGAAGTAGACAAAAAAGTCTCAATAGCCAGAGAAGATACTGGGCAGTAACAACATACATCAGCAGAGCAGGCTGGGAGATATCCTTGCAACCTGTCCTATCAACACATCATCTTCATCAGTGCTAAAATTCAGGTCAAACTCCATGAAGAGAGAGTAAAAGAGATTGCACTGTAGTGATTCATTAGTTCTGCTTACAAAACCTGGGGAAAATGTCACTTCCAAATTTAGACAATACATCAAAATTTCAGCCTCTGCCAGGGACAGTCACATCAGGCTGGCCAGATGGCAGAATGGCAAAACAAGCAAGCAGTCCACCGAGGCCCTGCAAAATCTTCGGAGAGCACAAAAGATCTGTGTACAGACTAGAGAGGAAAAAATATCACCTGCAGGCACACAAAGGAGACCTTTATCCACTTACTGAGGAGATATGAGCCCCTCTCCCCTGGCAGTGCTATCCCCTCCCGAGCCAGCCCTCTCCCAGGCTTCTTCCCTCCACTTCGATAGCATTGCAGCTCTCCCCATCCTCTCCCTAGGGATCCTGAGAAAATGATGAAGTGCACAATATTCCTAGGCTTTCAGCATTTTGTTTTGTTTAATGGGGTCCAGTGGGAGCTCCTATTAATCCACTCTAGAGAGAAGAGCTCTTTTGTCATTGCTGCTGTTGTTGTTTGCCCCCTTCTGCCTAAGGCAGGTCATGAATTATGTGCCTGATGTTCTTCCTCACTCCTGGACTTCCCTGTAATGTCCCACGGGGGCCCATTAAGAGCTTCCTTGCTGCATCCCTCCAGAGAAAGCCCAACTGCTGAAGTGGCAGAGGCAGGGGAAGAGAGAAGCTCTTGTGGCTCAGGGAATTACGGGATCTTTGGAGGGGAGCAGCAAGTCACCGTTAGGGTTTGGATAAGGGCAGGACATCGCCAAAGCTACATGGGCTACATACGTGGGGGTCTGCTTGGGGGCTGAGCTGCATACCGGAAAAAAATTTTCTGATTACAGGGCAAAAGTATGCTTTTGGTGTTTTTCCTTCTGAAGTTGCTCTCTGAGTCATGCTGTTTCCACTCGTGTAGTGGCATGAGAATGCAGGCTTCAGGGAGATGGACACTTCTGACCCGCAGCTGACTGCAGGTCCTTCTGCGGTCTGGCCCACAAACACTCAAGTCAAAGTTTAGCTCCAGCTGCTGAAGCTGCCTATAAGTTTGGGGTAGGAAAGGCGTAGTTTGGTCTCCCTATGTGACACCTAACACAGCTGCTTTCATGCATTTCAGATAAATTTCCTGCAAGAAGCCATCCCATGTTTTTACAGCCACAGACATTTTAAACAAATTTCTGTATTTTCTGATGCGCCACTGCCATAGGCTATGAAAATTGTTTGGGCTATATAGCTGCTTTTTATCTTTTTTTCCCTTGCAGTTTGTAGCAGGAAAGCAATCTTTCTGTACTTCTGTGCCAACCTGGCCTCTCTTCAAGTGCACCGTCTGCTTTTTATCCATAAAATCACATACCGGAAAGTCCGTCTAAAGAACATTATTAGCTGAGGCTGCAGAGTCAAGTACTGGAAAACTAAGGCAATGCCAGACTTGAGATTACTTCTGCTCATACATTAAGAGACAGATGCATTAGGACATACTAAAAGCTTTTGTAGATGGTCGGACTGCTGCAGAAGGTGGGAGGATCTGTCTCACAGGCAGGACTGATGAATTACCTGAAAAGCGACTCACTTGCATGAACTCTTTCTTCCTCAGCCATGGCTCCAACCCCCTTTCCTCTGCTCATTTTGGTCCATTTTCTGTGTCCTCCGCAGCTCCCACTGGGTACTAAAACCACGGTGGCCATGGCATATTCCATGGCACTCTGCCGCAGGCGGAGGAATAGGAGGACCAGGAGGCACATGAGGATTGCCTAGTTCAGACAGCCTCTGAGACGGACAAAAGGGCATTTTGCAGCCCAGAGGGCAAGAGACGGGAGTTGCTAGGTAGATCACACCTCTCTGTGGTTTGTTCTGGCTCATTCAGCCTCCTTCGGTGATGAGCCCTCAGTCACTGGTGAGGCACTGAAAAGGGCTGCAAAAGTAGTGCTACTTTCTAATCCAGTAAATATTTCCATGGCCCACTCTGGGGAGAAAATGAGAATTTACCCCCACCACACATCAACAGAGCGCAGAGCAGCTGAGCTGTGCATGGCCAAAGCAAGGCACTGAGAGGCCTCACTGTGTAGCTGAAGAGAAATCTGGTCAAGGATGGGTCAGGGCTGTTAGGAGCAGCTGGTGCAGGGCCTCTCCCTCTCCTCCCACCCCTGCCTACGCTAGTGGTAATGTAACGGGGCAGTGAGTTTCCTTCCTGTCTGAATACTGAAGCTTATTTGCAGCTTAGGTTGCCAAAAATAAAACTAATTGGCTGAAATGTTCCATTTAGTTGTGTTATGGGAGTAGGTTTTGAAAAATGAAAACATTTTCAGATTGTCAGTGCTCTTTTTATGAAATTCATGAAAACAACATTTTAAAAAATGAAGAATCTTTTCTGTCTTCTTTGTTTATTTAGGAAAAAAAAAATAAAAGGCCCTGTAATTTCCCTTTAGCTTTAGGTACAGCCCTTCCCTCTGCTGGACGCTGACAGCAGATTCAAGCAGATGTTGCTCTATGCGTGACATGCAGGTTGCCATTTCCATCTTTTCTTCATGGCCGGGAGGAGAAAAAGCATTTCTCAATAACGAAAACGGAGATGTTGTTGTCATCAAAGCAGAGCTGGAGCCCCAGGCACATGCGTGTGCATTGATCTATCCTGGACACCATGTAGATGAGTTTGTCTGGCTCTGGAAAGGCAGGTACAGCCTTGGACGTGCTTTATCCACAGGAACTTCCCTGCAGACACCACATACTAATTGCCATCCCTACGCTGTTGACACGACTAGGTCAATACACAAGACAGTCACTGTCAGTTTTGGTGTTTTTTTTTCTAAATACTTTTCTAAATTTCATTTACATGCTGGTGCACTAATGGTAGAGGTAAGATGAGATCAAGAATCAGTTTATAATTACCCATCACTTCCTATTTTAAATAATAAGTTTCTTTTACCCCTTTGAGGAACTATGAAGCTTACGGAGTGCAAACTCACATTATTTTTGCATCTCCAAATCCGTCACCTTTAAATCAGTGCTCATTTAACAATATGTGTAATCTGTCACTTGACTAACAGTAGTGACCCAGGAAGTATGTCTAGATCCCATTTCATATCCTGGCATTGGTTATTTAGAAATTGTACTAAATACACAAAACTACTGCCAAGGAATTTGAATGCTGCATTCAAGCATCTTCCTGCTTATACCTGAAGATGTATAGTTTCACTTAAACATTTAAAAAAAGTTGAAACATTGTGTGTTGAGGGCCCAACTTGGCTCCTATAAAAGTCAAATAAAAAGTTCCTTTGATTGAAATGGTGGCTGGATAAAGCTTGCAGCATGTCTGTGCTTTTTCACTAATACTCAGGTGTTAGAACTACAAAATGCATCTCAAATATTAATTTTCTGAGACTGTATTTTGAATTCAAGAGTTCTGAAGATGCAAATTTTGGACTTGGGGCTTATAATTTATAACAAAAATATAACATTCCAATAAAAACCCACCTCAGGCATAACAAGCTAAATGGCTAAATATTCAGTTGGCTCCACGTTAATACATCACAGCTACACAGCAGTAAAAAAATTACACTCTCACATATAAACACAGAGTCATACATAGCCAAGGACTGTTTTCTCTTGATAATGCAAGGTAATAGCAATACAGATGGCATAACACAATTCATAAAAAGCAGTAAGACACCTGGCACCCAAATGCATTTGAAATAGGGTAGAGAGCTAACAAGGAGGGATGCAACAGAGAAGAGGATGTGGGGAGAGACCATGTCAGTGCAGACATGTTCAAGTCCATGTCCAGCAGAGACAATGTCCTACCTTGGACTGTGCAGCACCATGCAGATGACCTATTTGGATGTGGAAATAGAGCAGCTGTTCATGTGGAACATCCACAGGTGACTCTGCACAGTTAATATCCAGCCTGGATAATGGGCATACAGAGAATCAAGGAGAGCTGCAGGATAATCTCTTTATTTCCTGCTTCACTCTCAAAAAAGACAGTCTCTGCCTTCCACAAAATTTTTTCTATTAAGAGGTTTTCATCATGTGTAACTGAACTAGTCAAACCCAGGATAATTCAGTCCAAAGAGAATTCAAGGGGCCTTAGTCTGTGGACCCTGCCAGACTCCACTTTTTTATAACAAAGATTACTTCAGCTTGCATATCTCTTCTGTTTGCAGCTAGAGCAGGAAGAAAGATGGGCAAACAACATCTTAAACCTGATGTGCAAGCTGGTTGCTTAACCTGACTTGTGCCTGCCCAGTTTGCCGTTATTCTTTAGTGCTAACGGTCAGCTTCTCCTCCTACTTTTGTCTCCACAGTGAACTGCTGACAAATGTTCCCGGTGAGCTGTCAGAAGACCAAATACATAAAGAGTGTTTTAGAGACAGAGAGAGAGAGAGAGAGTTTGCACAGACTTGTGTCTGTGATGAGGAAGCTGTGATGAATGCAGTTTGAGAATATATTTATTTGCTTCCTGAGTGAGAAAGAGAATGACAACAAACATTACCTTGGTGACATTCTGCATGGCAAAACATGACCAGGAAACCACCTGTGTACTTTTTATGTCCGTGCAGCCAAGATCCCTGCCTGGGGTGCTGGCTGAGCATCCCTGGGTCACAGCTCAAGTCCTGGACTTCAAGTGCACTAGACACCTTGACATGTGGAAGAAATGAGGTTAATGCACTTTCTGCATTGGTCGTGGAGACTCAGTTCATGGATGAGAAAAGCACTAGGGTTTGGCTCACACTAATACAGCGCAGTGGGAGCATTTGGAGGAACACAGACAAAAGGAGTGAAGCCATTTGCAGTTTGTGAAATGTACCTGATTCATGTGTTGGCTGGCCTGGAATAGTTATCAGGTGAGGTTTTACTTTTTGGCTTACAACTGTTACAAAGCTTTCTGATCGAGGATGATTTAATGCCTGATTTGGCACCTGAAGTTTCACCCAGGCCAAACAGCACATGTACTAGGTCAGAGAAAAAAGGAATAGCTCTGTATCTTCACAGGGCCTCCTTCACACCATGGCTGCATTCAAACTTGCAGTGGGGTCCTCTCCATGCAGAGTCCAAACATGTAGCCTTCAGACCAATAGCCTGCAGTCACAAATAAAGGTTGGAAGCTCTGGGCTTGGAAATATACTCCAAACAGATGCAGTTTTCTACAAATGTAGTCATATTATTTACTGAGTTTGCAGTCCGTGTTTGTTTAATTATCTGAAATGTAGCTTCCACCTGGACTTTTCAAGGCACTATACTGAAGTCATAGCTCACCTCTCCTTTAGAACCTAAGAACCTGCTTGTGCTAGGTGCTGTAAAAGTATAGAACAAGGAGACACTTCTGTGTGTAAGATGAGAGGCGCCCAGTTAATGCACTGATCTTATGAAAACAAAAATGTTACAGAAATCTTGTTATCTTCATTCTGCCCTTGGTGGAATGGGCTGTACTGAGATGGCTGTAGTACCATGGCTGTAGTTTAAGCATTTGTTTAACCATGTGTATCTGAACTTCCTCCTAGGTTCATCAGGGCATGTCAGCACCATGCAATGCAGAGACGTACAGGCTAGCTTCAAACACGCCAGTTCCTCCAGGTAGAATTGTGCTGAACTTTGCGGTGCTGAGACGCTGCTTCTAAGACCCGTGGAACTATGTCAGTTAACACACAGTCATGAACAGGCTACTTAGTCCTGTTCCATGGTGCGAGCCTGGTGAAGTACTTGTGTTTACAGCACTGGCTGCCCAGAGTGAGGGAGACGAACCCTCCCTTCTCAGTGTCCTCTCTCTGAGCAGGTGAAGAATTAACTAGAAAGCTACTTGCTTCTCAGCTTTTCTCAGTCTGAGTTGTACAGCAGAGATAGCTAGTCTGCCAGCAGCTAGCAGCACGCTAACGAAAGCACTGAGCTCTGAGTGACGGAAGGAAAGCTCACAGGTGAAAAGCACTGCCCTGGCAGGGTCCTGGACTCCCTGTTTGTTAGTTATTCCTCTTCAAGAGCTTTGGTTTGATTTCCCTCTCCCGCCTCCCTTTCACAGAATCACAGAATCACAGAATGGTAGGGGTTGGAAGGGACCTCTGTGGGTCATCTGGTCCAACCCTCCTGACAAAGCAGGGTCACCTACAGCAGGCTGCACAGGACCTTGTCCAGGCGGGTCTTGAATATCTCCAGAGAAGG
>Ga0065711_1001739_pt1 | contig 39992 bp, 23 predicted proteins | sample Hoacrofraction12_FD_59098 | JGI IMG/M metagenome (GOLD analysis project Ga0065711, IMG submission 59098) | Hoatzin crop microbial communities from Cojedes, Venezuela - Epithelial fraction 12 v2 (version 2) | ecosystem: Host-associated > Birds > Digestive system > Esophagus > Crop | place... | reverse complement strand
TCTTTACAATGAGGGTGGTGAAACACTGGAACGGGTTGCCCAGAGAGGTAGTGGAGGCCCCATCCCTGGAAACATTCAAGGCCAGGTTGGACAGGGCTCTGAGCAACCTGATCTAGTTAGGGGTGTCTCTGCTCGCTGCGGGGGGGTTGGACTAGATGACCTCTAGGGGTCCCTTCTGACCCAAAACTTTCTATGATTCTATGATTTTACTCTGTGGAACACTTATCAAATCTGCTCACTGGATTATTAATTGATGGGTGATGTTCTTGTCTTAGTTTTTGTAAAAATCCATACAAAACTGGCTATATGCATACAACAAAGGCAATAAAGAGAATAAGATGCTAGGAATACCTGCTTTTTAATAATACATTTCTTGTAATATTACGTCTTTTCATTACCCAGAGTGCATGTTAGATAATTGATAGTCACTGGCTATTTAATCTCTCTTAATTTCCATTTTCTGTTATGCTTCATTTATTTCAAAGAACTGCTATTTTTTGTTGAAAGGCAGGTCGATTCGAAATAAGTGATAAAACTAGGTGATGCTCAGAGATCGGTAGTGCTTTGAGTTTGTTCAGTATGTTTCAGTGGACTAAAAGACCTATATCACTGTTTGAATTTTTTTGGTATGGTAAAGGAGGACTTTCAATAAAATGCAGCACTCCAACTGACTGGCCTTGAGCAGCTGTATATAGAATTTCTTGTACTGTTTCTCTCTCCCCTCTCTTCCCTTTGGCTTTGCATCTGAATGCCTCATTAGAAGTGATGCAGTCAGAAAGGGGCTAAGACTTATTTATGAACCCTACCTTTCTGTAGCTTACTTTTGGGGAACACCAGAGGAGCAATAAACATACAAACAGAATATGTTAGCTCTAGGATTGATGCCATGACAGGTGGTCTATGATTCTCTCTGGATGCCATTATATAGACATTCCATATAGTGGCATGTACACGAATACAGCTGCAATTTTTCTTGCCAGAAGGTTTAGGTTTGTAATTAAGCCTCACTCCATTTGTGTGCTTTCTCTACAGCCACAGAAGTTGGATGTGCCCCTCTGTCAGCTGACAGGTTCCTATCTGTCCTAATGATTTCCTAAGAGCCTTCCTAATATCTGCAAAACTTTATTTTCAATTGTCTTTAAGCTCCAGCGAAGATGTATCCATCTGACAGGCTCTGTCCCTGGCTTTCATTTCCCCTCTGGGTTTCAGACTGTCCGTTGGCTGCTACAGAAGATTCCCTTTCTTAGATGCCTGTTATTGCTGGTTTTAATGTCTAAAAGAAATACATTGCCAGTAATCTGAATTGTACTCAAGACACCCCTGAAACAAGAACAGTGGCAAAATCTAGAGCATGCATTTGTGGTGTCAGTGAGTTTTGTGGAGTCACAGGTGTAATCAAGACAGGACAGTCTGAGGCTCTATTCTGTTGATTATCTCCAAAGAAATGTAAAAAAGGTGTTTTTTACAGGCAGCCAGTAAGTACTTGAAGCCGTTAAATCACCTGGAACAGGACGAAGTAGCTTCTCTTTCTGTTTTTCGCATTGTTGGCACCATTACATTCAGATGTTGCTGTGCTTAGGCTGCCTCTTGGACTATATTTAAAGCCATAAGATTTGAAGGTGTGTCTAGGTAGTCTGTTTCTTTTTTCTCGTTTGTTTCTGTTCTCTTTAAGGTGTCATTTGAAAAATATTGATATAGGAGTCATAATAGCCTGTAGGAGAACCTCTGCCTTGAAGAGTCAAAGGATAGATAATAAAGAGGAAATGAGTCCAGCTATTCAATGTCTGCTCAGATGCTGGGCTAGTTTGCCTCTAACCGTTTTTTTGGGAAGCTGCTGCATGCAGATTTGGTGGCTGAGGGACATAGCATTTTCAAGAAGGTCTCCCAAGAAGTTTGCATCAGCGTATATTCTGGCACCAAGGAAAGTCATCATTCTTATCTTCAAAGTATAGTGGGACTGGACAGGGGAGGGAAAAGGGGCGAGTATTGTTTTAAGTCACAGGTTCCTATTATTCATGTTAATACCTCAACTTTTGTCTGGCTGAGACAGAACTTTGGATAACTTTTGATGTGGTCTGGGCCTACGGTTCCAAATGTGTCGTGTTGTATTTAGACTGATCATCCTTTTTGGAGCAGTGAAACCCAGGAATTCCTGTGGGAGAGGCAGCGGCAGCTCGGAATAAGAAGGCACGATGGAGTAAGCAGTTTTCATCTTCCTTGCCCGGTTTGCCTTCTCGGCCTTCAGTTCTTACCCTGGGTGCTTGCTCAGCAGAGTGTAGTTCCTGTTGGGCACCTGCCCCACTTACCTGGGGGTTTCTAATGACTAGACCTGAAATGAGTAATCAGGAAAATCATTGTGACTTTCGGCTTTATCAAGCATGAATACATTTCATCAGACTTGTAACTTTTGAAATTTCACTGGGTTTAAATTATGCATTATGCATCTGCCTCTTTTCCCCCGAAACTTGCCAAAAGAAAACCATGAACAGCTCTTGCTTTGTAAGTAAAGAGGATATTAAATCACTAACAGCTGCTTCACAGCAAATTGATCTGCTGATAGCGTTTTGGAAACAATAATGATTACATGCAGTTAATTGCAGTCCACTGAGAATGAAGTAGTGTATTTCCAGCCTTAGTTATGTGATAATTATATGTGGTGCCTGTAAAAAAACAGATCAAGTTCAGGGAAGAGAAATCAATTGGATCATTCCAGGCCAGGATTCTCTTATTCTTGAAGAATACATTGCTACGTGGTACTCCATAGATCTACACATCTACTACTAAGTATTGTTTTTAAATACCAAATTTCTTTGCATAACTGTTTAAAACTCTGATCTCTGCCTTTTTCAGCCTACTTCTGAAAGTTATTTGTATGCCTGGATCATACTGCTATAACTGGTAAATCTGCCAGAGTGCAAAATTGTCAAGCTAGCTTACTTACTAAACCATTGTTCTCTACCTTTTAAAAAGAAGTGTTTATCATAAATTTCAAACAAGATATGTGTATTTTTTTGAAGGTTGATGTTAAGCGTTGATCTGGAAGAGTTTCATAGTTTATGTAAAGGCAACAGTTGCTCTCCTGGTTATAAGATTATGTGTATTAAAAACCTCTTTCTTGAAGTTTTTATTTAAATGGGGGTGGAACTGTGCTACCACAGACCTTGAAATATTTGAGAAACTTGTCAACTAGATTCAATACATTGGAACAATTTTAAAGCATATTGTTCCAATAAAGGCAGATTTTGTTTTACTAACATTGTGAAACTGTTTTAGTTTTTTTAAAAACCAAATGCAAACATTATGTAAGAGACACAGTTTGTCTTGAATATTGTAGTGTTGCTGAGATGCAGTAAAGTGGGATATTGAAATTTTACTAGGGTTGTCAGAAATGGAAGAAATGGGATGGGGAAGAGGCTGGTGTGCTTCCTTTGGAAACAAAACAAAAGACAGACAGAGTTTCTACCTTAGCTGTAACGATGCAAGGTCACTGCTGCCTATTTTAGATTACATGCTTTTTGTGTAGCATGTCAGAATGTTTTTAACAGATATTTGGAAGAACAATCCAGAAACTCCATTAGTCTTGAATTTGCCTATCTGCTAATTAGCAGACAGCACAATTAGTTTTGGAACCAACAACTATGAAACTTAAAAGCACTAGTGTAACAAAATTAGTATTTCAGATAAGGCAAAAACACGATTTAAAAAGCTTAAGCTATGATTCAAGATGTTTTCCTAGGTTGACCTTAATAGGGCAAAAGATAAATATGCAAATATGTGAAGGGTTAAATGCTGTCTTGAACTGGTATCAAAGGCACTGATGCCCAAAGGCTGTGGGGTCATCTAACTGATTGATATTGGTGGGACAGTGTGAGAAATAATACCATTTAAATGCAGTGAAAGAGGACTTGAAGCCAAATAACCATGAAATATAGACGGAACAGGTATGTGTGATTTACATGGAGAGTGAACTTGGATAAAATAAAAAGCCTATTGAAACAAAAGAGTTTATTTGCATGGTCTATTATTCAATATTTGGAATAAATTAGATGATGGTGCTGCCTAAAGATACCAGTGAGTAGGCGAGACCAGCCAAAAATGCATGTCAGTGCTGGTAAAAACACATCAAAAAGGAGTTGAGGTGATTGGAGTGGAGATAGTTAAGTGTGTTTAATTCTTTATCTCCTCCTATTTTGTGACTGAAGGGACTGGATGGCTCTGAGAGTGGAAGGAAGTTTGGCATTTTATTCTGGTTTTGTTTTCCTGCAAGAGCTTGGAAGTGTTGAGACTGGGTCTGGCTGGGACTGGGATGGAAACCAGACTTCCTTGAGTAAACAAGAGTACTTGTGCGGCACGGTGCTTATGTCACTGTCATACTAATGAACTTTCACAAAAGTCAGGGCCAATGTAGTAAATCGCTTGCTTTTTTCAACCTTATGAGAATGCTCAAAACACAGAGCAATGCTCAATCAATGTTTCATAGTCTGGCCTACCACAGGCAGTCTCCTATTTCATCAGTGCTCTGTTAACTTGAGACTGAAGAGATCTGGGATTTTAAGGCATAGCAATATGTGTGTTGTCTCTACCTGATTCTTTGATACAAAAAATCTCTTAAAAATTTAAATTCCCTTGATCTTCAAAGGGAAATAATCTCAAACTCGTTCATCAGTCAAGAGAAAAGTTGGTTTTCTCAAGTTGTGTAGCTACAGCAGAACATCAAACTGAGGTATAACTATTTTGACGATATTGTGAAGTACTGTCAAGTACTTAATGTTTACGTATTCAGTACTTACGCGTTTTATAGCAATACTGTTTGCACAGAACCATTTTTTATATTTGTCAGTGTAACAGAGTTTATCTGGAGATACTTTGCTTTAAAAAAGAAGGAAGAAAGAAAAGAAAGGAAAAAATAAACGAAGCTCCGTGGTTAATTCTTTGCTGGCTAATACAGTGTTAGACAAACAGACCAAAGGATAGCAGTTGTTATGCAAGATGTTTGTGGGTTTCTTCATGGGGTTTTTTGTGATTCTTCCATTTTCTGGTTCCAAAGAGCTGTTGTGTTTTGACATCCCAGTTCTCATCAGATCACTGTAAGACCACTGAAAATGTAATTATTTTGGAGGTGTGGATCTCCTCGTGCTATTCTGTATAAAGAGCTGACATAACTGTAGAGAGTGAAACAGGATAAACAGGATATGTCATTTTTTTCTATTGAATTTTTGGGCAGGAACCAGAATAAGTACGCAGTGTTAGTTTACACGAAGCAGTTTAGCATTGCTCTTTAAAAATTAAAGCAGCATGACAGGTTGAAGGATGTTTAGATGTGAGAGCATACATTTCTTCATAGACTGTTTTCGTAGTTTGGTAAATAGCAGTCACACTGTATCTTGCTAATACCTAACTTGTAGTGAATACATGAATAAAAGCTATAGTATTTGTTACTGTTTGCTGTCTCTTTGCTACTGTTTTATTAGTTATGAAGGTGTTTATTTTCTGTCATTCTTCTTTGTGCTAAAGTATTTGAGGGCAGAGGGCGCGGGGGAGCAGAGGAGAGAAGATTAGAGTTCAGACATGTTAACAAAAGATTTTCAAAATACAGCTTTTGAGGCATTCATCAACTATGGAATGCAGCAACCATCCTTCATACCATACTGAATATAATAGTGATTTTTATGCAACAGTGATGTTAACCCTCTAAAACTTAAGAAATGAGTATGATAGCATGCAGTATATTAGCAGGTAATTGGTGTAGCCAGCAGTATGAGTACAAAATACAAACTCTAGGTTATAGCGGAGACTTCCTACCCTATGTTCTGATTTTGTTCAGATGATACTGGTTTGATTTTTTTTAGAGGTGTTGAGAATTTGGAAATATTGGTGAACTGTAGCTGAAGCTGTTCAACTCATCTGAGAGTTGTGGAAATTTTAGTTTTTATATGCCTTCATTTTGTAGACTGTCTTAATAAAATTTCTTCATGATCTTGATTTCTTGGGAGAACATTGTTTGAAGTTTGAGAGTTTTGCCATTTGCTTTGTGTCTGTGAGATCTCATCCTCAAACTTAGGCTGAAACTGGGTCTATTTGCATAGATTGTACATAACTGATTCTGCTGAGGTTTTGGGTTTTTTTTGAGGTGTGCTGGCGGCACAAGGGTATTCCTTATTGGAAGAACAGATCTCAGTGTCTTTGTACGGAACTAACTCATACGACAGCTTTTACAAAGACAAGTTCTAGCCACCCACACACTCACTGAGAAAAGCAGGCACCAGAACATGCACTCTACAATAAAATACTGGAATGCATGGCAGCCAGTTATGAAATGGGGAAGGTGAAGAGAATTACAAGATAAAAGGGTTGAATTCTAAACATGAGTTGGATTTATTAATTGGATTTAAGCAACTGCTTGGTCATGTAATGGTAGAAGGTATCTTGGGTGAGAATGAGCAGAATAACAGCAAAACACTTTGAAGAAAGTTTGGTTTTTAACTAGTATCTGGGTTATTGATTAGAATTTTATAGTACAAGCATCTGTATCTGCTAGTATGCATTCAACTTTATAGTTGGAAATTGAAAGCTGTGAGACTTTTAATGTATTACTCATGAACTAAAAATACTAAAAATATAATATTGAAGCTCTGTATCTTAAAAAGGCAAATTTTCTTCTTTTCAGGTAAGCTTCTGGGTTGTCAGAGAGATTCTGCATGCACAAACTTTAAAAATAAGAGCTGAGGTTTTGAGCCACTATATTAAAACTGCAAAGGTAAGAATTTGGATGGTGGGAGGAGGGGTTGTGGGATTCACCATGATGAAAGTTCTTATACTTAAGTTGGTCAGTTCAAAAATACACATTGGTAAATATTTATCTGATACCTGATTTAGCTGTGGTTGTATCTGTTGACATGAATAGCTGTTTGGCTTATGCATGTAACAAAGTTGTCAGAAATACTGACAGACCGAAGTCCTGAAATTGAAGACTTTGTTTACAAAAAAAAGCTTAATTGAGGAAATGCAAAGATGCCTTATTTCAAATATTGTTCATTAGACAGTATAATTTACTGGATGTGTTTTCTAATTGTGGTTAACCAAAGCACTGTGTGTAGAATCGGTTCAAATAGCATCAGTCAAAACAAAAATAGTTTGTTTGCTTTTACTATTGGAAGGAAAGGATCTGTTATCTCTTATTCCAGTGGTGGCATGAATAATATCAACTTAAGAAATACTATTTCAAAAATGTACATGAACTCAAAAATTCATGTTAGAGCGCTCATCCTGTGACATCCTCCTGAAAGCTGTTAGGACTGACATTCATGAGAAAAGGGTCAGCAGATCTTGGCTTACATGTAGATGAACCAGAGTCCTGGCCCTTCCTCTCTTCACACTGCACTGAAGCATGTTTTTCAAGTTTTTGCTGTCAGATGGTGGCTGGAATCCTAACCTACCATGGTGAATTTTCCAAACAGATTAACCAGGATTTGCAATACTGTGATCGAGTATCCATTTCTCTTTATCGAAGTCTTTTGGTTAGGGATAATTCCTCACTTTGTGTGCATTCCACGAAAAATCCCTGGATGTAGTTCAGATTTCTGGGTGCTTGTAGCTGTCAGAATAATTGGTATTGCAGGAGAGCTTAAGGAACAGCAGTTCTTCTGGACCACTTTTAAGCTTTTGTGACAGTAGTACCAGTAGTTACTTGACCAAGGCAGATTGATGGTCTAATCCAAACCTGTGTAGATGCAGTAACGAAAAATTAGGAGATGCCATAGAAGTGGTATGGGGGCACAGCAGTTCACTGTAACTAACTCTTCATTTTCAGACATGCAAGATTTCCTAATTTTTAGATTATGTACTCAGTATTTATTACTGACAGAACTTGTAAAGTTGTTCATTGTTATTTTATATATTTTTGTCCTCAGAAACTGTATGAGCTGAATAATCTGCATGCTCTTATGGCAGTTGTGTCAGGCCTACAGAGTGCTCCAATCTTCAGGCTGACTAAAACATGGGCGGTAAGTGAGCAGCAGGACAATGGAGGGGCTTTAATTTATTCTTAGGAAAATACAACATTCTGTAGCTTATTTTCAAGGGTGCAGTAATTATTACAGATACTTTTAATCTTCTTCTACTGTATACAGAATGTATCTAGTGCCTCTGAAGTCTACGATTTCCTGTTGAATTTTTTTCTGTTCTCGCATAGAAATATTTTCCTTTGAAAAATAGTTCCCTGCAGATTCTGCAAAATGCAGAGGCTTCTAATTTGGCCAGAAGCTATTTTGTATTTAGTTGCTGGAAAATTATGAATGCCAAAGTGGGTCATACTTTAATCGTTTAGGGGTTTATACTGTTGGAATTTTTTTCTTTGCTATGGAGAGCAGATGTCCAGAAACTCTTGATTCAGTTTCCATAAAGAGGTTTGTAGTTTCTTGCACCGATAACTACATCTAGCAATTTTCCTTGGAGTTTTCAGAACTACTTTCGTAGTTGAAACAACTGCATTACAAGGTATATTTGTAGGTCTGCTTTTGTACAGTTGTGAAAGAATGGCATTATTTGGAAACATTTTTTTGCCATCTGTTTTTGACTAGAATTAATATTATTTTTGTGTAGTGGTATCCTCGATCAGAAGAACATTAGGAATCACTTTAGCTCATTGATAAGTCAGAGCTGAGAAAACACTGTGCTTGATTCAGCCATACGTTGTGTAGTTACCCAGCTGTATAGACAGATGAACTGTAACATTTTCAAGTATGAGAAATGAGATGACTGAAATGCTCCTGTGCAAGGGATTCATATAAATAGATCATTAAAAAGAGCTAAAAACTTTCACTGAAGACATGTCAACACACCATCGCATGTTACAAAGTGTTTCCCTGTCTGATAACTGAATGATAATGTTGTTCTGTTGATAGATGTTACCAAAACTGAATTTAATTTGCTCCTACTGAGATACTGATCTAGAATTCTGAGCGCATTTTGCAAATACACAGTTAAGTAAGACATCATTTCCAAATACCAAAAATCTCTCCACTTCAAAATGATCTTGAGGAGAACTTCTGTTTTTCTGGTTTTGTCATGTTGATGAATTGATGCCTCAACAGTTTTACATAGCTGATGCAAAACTAATAATTTTTTTTTGTGCATGACTTGACACAAATGCCAACTATAACTATATATTAATATAACCGTATTAGTTACTACCATAATTATGCCATTCAGAACTGGGAGTCCCCAGTGTCTTTTCCTGACTGGTCAACCAGGAGTCCTGGTTTGCACTTAGGAGGATTATTTGTGTGCTGTTGGCATATGTATAATTTCTTAGTTTGCCCCTCTTCCAACATCTGAAATGCCAGGTAACTTCTGCCACGCTTCTGCATTATTAAAATTAAACACACTTCTGGTGTTTAATTTCTGATACAATCCCAAGCGAGTGTGTGCTTTTCATCATCTTATATAAGCCTTTGCAAATCCGAGTTGCAGGATCGCTCCTAGCAATGTGCACGGCAAACTAATGTAGATGTTTTTCTCCTGGGAGCTCAGTTTGTCAATTCTTGAAGTAATTCGAAGCCTTTGGCTTTCTCTATATTGAAGCAGGAAAAGACATGTGAAAATGCATACCAAGCTATTATTTGAGTCGCTGAGTCATTTGAGTAAGTTATACAGTAACCTTCCAAAACTTCCAGTAAGGAGGGATTTCTTCTCCATTTCTGAGATAGTTTGTAGCAACCCACAATCAACCCGACTTAAAGTCAGGAAAATAGCTGCAAGTATATTCACTCCCTGAAAAAAAAAAGTCACCTTATATGGTTGGAATCTAGAGTTGAAAGGAGCCATTAAATACTTGCTTGGTAATCTAATGTTCCTAAAAAAGATGGAATTCGTGTCTTGTGACGGTATGTCTAAAATTTCTCTAACTCGTTGCCTGTACACCCTCTGAACTCTGGAGAATAATAAATGTTTCTAATGTATGATTTGCCCCATTCAGAACTTTAAAAGAATTATGAACCTTTCCAAGAAAATACTTAGAATAGAATAGAATATTCTGCTTCTCTCCCTTTAATGTAAGGAGGTCTAGATGACCAGCTAGCACTTGGGCAATGTGAGCAATAATCATTAGACATCTGGAGTTAGGTGAGTGAATCCTACTGCCCCACTCTGCCAGCACCCTGAAACCTCATTTCTCCTCTTTTGCATTTCAAAAAGGTTGGCTTCAGTGCTGGCGCACTTAGAAAGCAAAGAGCAGTCTGGAAGGCTCTGAATCCTTCCTTACTACTGTAAAGTGTCAGCCTTAGCTTTCGTTGTCTCTGCATATGTACATCTCTTTACTGTTCTTTGTATCCTTTGAGCCTAAGAGACAGAGGAATAAAAATTATTTAGAAAAAGCAGGAGCTCCGAAACTGAAGAAGTAACAGCTGGGTCCTTACTTGCCCTCACGAAAGCACTTTTAATATTGTTGGATTCTCTGTACTTTTCTATGGTAGTGCAGGAAGTGGAGACATGTTGTGAGTTGCACTGTGAGCACAAGGGAAAGTCATATAGGATCAACTTGTTTAGAGATTGTTCAGAGAACCTGAAATGGTGTATCAGACTTGAACAAGGTTGTGCAAATCAGCAGGTTTTGAGGAAAATACAATTCATTTCATTCAAATCTCAATTTAGACTGTTACTATATCTGCTAGTCTTGTCTTGCTTTCCAGTCTGTAAAGCCTTCCAGACACCAAATGGTGGCAGAATATTTTAGAATATTATTGAAGACAAGCTGATCTAGGCTGATTAAACTAGAACCATCTCTGAGGAGGCAAACTTCGAAAGATACACGTCACATTCTGGTGGCTGGAAAGAAGTCATACCTGTCTGCTGCTTCCTTGTTGCCAGAACTGGCAGATGTCTGCAGTTTTAATGAACATGAGATGCAGTTCATCCAGATATTGGAACCAAAGCTAAAGATGTAAATTAATTGCTGGAATGTCAGAGATCAGTGTATCTTGGGAAACAAGTGACTCCTTAGAAGTGACTTTCTTCTGAAAGACAGTGTTCAGTTTCTTGGTGTGTTAGCTGACCTAATAAGGCTAGGGTATAGGAAACATAAGTAAAATGAGCAGTTATTTCAACAGTGAATTTACAGCTTTACAGAAGGGAAGCTTCACTTCTATCATGTTCACATAGGTTGGTCTTTAACTGAAAGAGAAGAGGGAATACGCTTAAAAATTTAGCCATCTGACCCTTGCGATTTTTGTACTGTTGGGTATCCTATAGAGGAAAAATTGTGACTGGGACCAGAGCACTGAGTATTCTGACAAAATGTTCAGTGGGAACACCTNATACCCTTCTTTAAATTCTGGTTCTGAATTAAAATTAAGCCTTTAATGTGGTTTTGCAGCCATTCAGCTAGGTGTTTTAAAAATACGTGAACTTACTTTCCCAGTCTTACAAAGAGAGCCTAGTTGCTGTTAATTCTGTTAACGGAAGGGGTATGGGGAGGAGGAGTGAACAGTGAAGGAGATGCATGCATGACTTGGAAGTCTTGTATTCGAAGTGGGCATTCCTTTTAACATTAAGAGCCAGTAAAATTGCTAGTTGGCAGAAGAATATACACAGCCTGTATTCAAATCCATAGTGTCTTCTGTGGAGAAAAATGGATTAAATCCTTACTCTTTTCCGGACCTTCAAGTACGTGTATATGTATGCATACCTGCATTCATTGTTTTTTAAATTTGTAGTTTTAAAAATTGTAGTTTAGTTTAAGATATTTATCAGATCTTAATGGTATTGTTTTGCGGTTTGGAAAATCATTGGTTGAGAACTCTCAAATCACGAATAAGAGCATATTTTGGAGTTTGGGTTTTTGTGAAGCAGGATTACCATAAAATTATCAGTGTATCTGACAAAGAAAAGTTAACTTATGGATAATCAGAGTGAATAAATTACTAATTTGAAATATTGTAGATGTGGAATGAAATTGTGATGTGTTAAACTCATGTTGCTTCAGAATGATCCTCCAGGACACCAAAGTTTTACTTGGCTAATTTTTTAAAAGGCTAGCTTAAATTTAACAGCCAAAATAGCTAATTTTCTTTGTAAACTCTCCAAGTACTAATCTTTAAGGAGTAAATGCTGTATTTTTGAAGCATTTTTATTTAAAAAAACAAACTAATAACAACAGTGAGGGAATGGAGGTAGAAATCTGTGCTTGTAAGGGTAAAAGAGAAATCATAATGATCAAACTTTAAGCTTACTGGGTTTTGCCTTTTTTCCTCTGCTGTCCCCAGTTACTAAGTCGGAAAGATAAAGCCACCTTTGAAAAGCTGGAGTATGTTATGAGTAAAGAAGATAATTACAAAAGGCTTAGAGACTATATCAGCAGCTTGAAGATGACTCCTTGTATTCCCTATTTAGGTAAGTTGAAGTATTTCTAGTGGGAAACACTAGTGATAAACATGCTTCTCCAGTGATTACACAAATTAAACACTATCTTTTAAGCATTCATGAAACTCTTTCAGTACTTCAGTAAAGAGTCTATAATGGCTAGTTTATTCTGGATACTCTGTATATGGCAAGAAATAACTTCACTAGCTTCAGAAAGAAAATACCTATTAAACCTCAGAAACACTTCAGGTTTTACATACAGTGTCAGTTTTCCAGGAAATTATTTTCCCATATGCTCTATAGATGCACTGATTGACTGCTGGAGAAGCACTTAAACTGCTGGGCCTGCTAGCACTCTTGGAGTGAAATACTTGACTGTTACAGTAGTGATGGCTTTTAATTTATGAGTGGGTATAAATCACCAACTTCTGAGATAAATAAATGTAGATCTTGGGGTTTAGAACATGCTAAAATCTGGAGGTATTGCTGCATTTAATTATACTAAGGTGACAAGAGAAACTGGGTTGTTATGACTGACTCAGCTTTATGGAATAATTATGAATTATAATATTCCTGTGTATCTGAAAACTAGATAAATGTGTTTAATATGTGTTGGTTTTGTTGCCAAGCTAATGTAGTGTTATTTACTGTCTCAGTTTAATTTGTTTAAAGTAATCAGTGTGCTTTTTTCAAATGTAGCTTTTCTGTGATATCATAACATGTTCGTAGTCGCATAAAATTAAGGACACGTTTACCCAGTTTTTCTGTTTTCCAGAAAAAACAGTTGTTATTTTTGTAGATAAAGTTGCTCTTACACCTAAATCCAAGATGACCTCCTGTGGTCACTAAGGCTCGTTAAACTGTAGTATCTTTGTTCCTGAATCTTGATACTTTCATTATACATCTGGACTATGAACTTTTTCAAGATTAATAACTTGACAGTTATCTTTATGCTGTGATCTGTGTGTCTGTCACCATACTATTTCGGTTGCTTTGTAGCTTGATAGGAGCGACAGTACCGTCACTGATGTTAGAATCTAGAATGATGCCTCTAAAGTGGATGTGTTCAGGTTATGTGGAATTGGTTGAATTTAAATGCTTTATACTTAAATAGAAAAAAATACTTTGAGAAACGATAATAATTTTAATGACAAGTAGTCCTGTAGAGTTCCTCATTCTGTTTTTATTTTTTACTTCCCTGTTACATCTTTCCCAGAAACATCTGTCAGTTCCAACATGACCTTAACAGCTGTTAATTTCCTGTATTTTCAAGTATTCAGATGTTAATAATTGTTTGTGCCTGGAATGGAAGAATCAGCATGAGCATGTCTTGTCTGAAGTGCAGATGTGGAAATGGCTGGTGTGGCACATCTACCGCCTGCCGCCCTGCCTGTTGACATAGCTCTTAAAACTAGACCTGAATTAAAAGGGGCAGAGAAGCAGCCAAGCATAATGTAATGGGATTAAAGGTGTCATTTTGTAGCTTTCCCACCATGCATGCGCATATAGTGTGTATGCACCGTATACGGTTCTGAAATGCAATTTATAGCTTTCCAGATGCTTTTTACCTATATGCCGTGATTTATGAAACACGAAGCCGGGCTTAAATGGTTTTCATGCTGACTAGAGAAGTCCCAAGCCAAACTGCTGCCAGGTTTTTTAAAATCTGATGATACTCTGACCCTTGCCGTTATGGTCTTGTGATACTTACTGCTGTACAGAGAAATCTTTATGCTTTGGTGTGTTTGTCTCGCACTTTAAAATACTCCCCTTACTACGTGCAAGTGTATGTTTAAAAAAAAAAAGTGAAATGGTGGAAAACTATTTTTTAGGTTTCGCTTCGTTACAGATCTTTTCCTCAGTACTTTCGCAACTTTTTATCTAACTTTTGTATTAGAATAAGCTTTGGGCGTGACTTGATAGTTTGTTGAAGTGAAGTGTGTCTGTCTTTTCTTCTTAGAAAGAAAGAGATGCTCTTTGCTGTGACCTGCTGTAGTTAAAGAATGTGGTGTGACCTGGTTTCATATGATACCAATCATTACTAATGATGTGAAGAATGTTCTCAAGCCTTGTTTAATTCTCTAAAGGAATAGCAAATGCCCACTGGTGCGCTCCCTCTAAAATTAATTTCGTAAGGTTTAAATAAGTGACAAAAATTATAAAATTGCTTTGAAACTACAGTTGTGATAAATCTGGATCCGTCTTGGAAGATTGGCTGTTGAGTCCAATTCTTCTCATTTAGTCAAAGCTTTAATCTCCATGAGTGAGTACCTGAGTAGATTTGCAGGAGTATTATTTCTAAAATTTTCTTCCCCTGGCATTTTTACTGATGCAAGAGTCATATGGAACAGAAGTAACTTTATGTTGCTTGGTTTACTTGCTGTTTTAAGCTTACCAGCTATAGGTTATAATTCCTGAAAGGATTTTTTTTTTTTATGCTGTTACTTCTGGTTTAAAATCATATGGGGGAGTAAGTGCTGCTCCTGGTTTAAAATGCCTGGAAAAGTCTACCTAAAAGTCTGCTGTTTGGAATTGTGATCCTGGTGTGTGCCGGGAAGAGGGATTAACCAGAAGGTCCATTTTCTCTCAGGGAAAGAGGAAGCGTGAGGTGGGGCTCTGTTCATTGTTGGTGCAGGGATCCTGCAGTTGCTGCGCTCCCCTGAAACGCTCTTTAGAAGAGTGCGGAGAATCAGGCCTGCCACTCCGCTACATTTACCGTGGCAAATCCCCTCCAGAGAAATATTGGCACTGGTCACAAAGGACTCTGTTTGGAAGGTCATAGGGAAAGTGAGTGTATAAAGGAATTGCAGCTGCGATTTCAAGGATGAGTGTTTTAACCTTCAGAGGTTGTTAGGTTTACCCTTATGCAACCAAATACTGAATGTGGGTGTGGAGTTTTTTTCATGACTGTTTTAGCATTACAAGATAAAGTTTAAATGCTGTGTTGTGTAGTCTTTGCAATGGGAATGGAGCCGCAGAAGTACAGATTGTTATTGCCACAGCTTGCTCACTGCGGACAACACAAAGATGTCCCTCTGTTTAACTAGGGGGGGAAATAAAAATATTTTTAAGTCCCTTGCAGCAGTAAGTGTGGTGCGATTCCAGAATTCTAGAAATGCAAGTGAGAGCAGCACATCATCAGTGTGGACTCACTGACTTAAATGTGAGTGCTGAGAGCTGTGCAACACCACTAAAAATGTTTAGCGTTAGGTCCTCCTTACATGAAGTGGGGTATGTCGCCACTGTTGCATCACCTGGCTGATGAAAGTAGCCAAAACAAATGGGAGCTATATTTGATGTTATATTTCACCTCATAATAAAAAGCTATTTTCAAAGGGAGTCTTATTATGGAGTTCTGATTAATTTGAGATTGCATAATGAAACAATTGAGCCATTTCTTGAGAAGTAAGATTTTTATTTAACTAAGCAGTACTACCTTTTGAACTATTTTCTTATAGCTGTCTTTCAGGAATTATATCCAGAAACTGGAAGGCTGAAAACAGGTTACTGACGTATTTGTCTGATGAATATTCAGCTATGTCAGTGATAATGTTTGCAATAGACTTTGGAAATATATGTGAAAACCATGTTTCTAGTTTAGTACAGGTTAAACTTTCTCAAGGTCTGCTTGGTTAAATTTGGACTGATAGTACAGGAATGGTGAAAGCTGTGTCCTCACAGGCAAACTGCTTCTGAATGTCCAGTGCAATACACTTGAGGGACGCTACAGCCTCTTTTGAAAATCTTTTCTTAAAGTGTGAGAGAAAACATTGAACTTCTAAAATCGTTTACCATGCTTAGAAAATTCAACCCAAAAGCTAAGAACTGATAGGGTTACAAGCATTTGAAAGTAGTAAATTATTGTACAAAATGTGAACCAACCTGAAAGAGACGCTGTGCTTTCCATCCCCATAATCTTATATCGGTAACTTAGTTTTAAGCCTTTCCTTTCAGAGCACAGCATTTGTACAGTCTGAGCTTTCTGGGTATATTTTGTAATAATGTTTAGTTAATGTTATCCTGCAGCTTTAAATTGGGAAAGACTCCCTTTTTACATGTCTAATATGTAAGATCTAATTTAAAGGTTGAGTGCAAGTTAATTTTACATAGGGGTTTCTGTGGAGTACATCTTTCACTGACTGCACTGAATAAACACTGTTTTTGTAGCAGGCAAGAGGTTCTTGTGGTAAAACGAGATCTCTTTTGAGGAGAGGACATCTATAGGTTGAATGAACTAAAGCTGTTAAAAGTGTCCATTAAAGGAACATTTTGGAGGGCATTTTCAGCTTTTCAATTTACCTGAATGGCTCTCTAGCCAGCTACCATAGAAGAAAAGACTAGACCATAGATAGTCTGAATTTTAAGTGTTTGCAATTAAAAAGCCTTGTCTAGAACACTCGGTTAAAGAGGTCTGTACCATATTTGTAACAAACAAACATCACTTATGAAGAACAATTTCAGAATTGTAATCTTAAACGTTTGTGTCAGTTAAAATACTCGGAATTTGGGAATGGAATATGCTGGGACTGATTCCCCACCCCCTGCCAACCCCTATGAAATATTGTTGAAACTTGTTGGCTTTGATCTCTGACCAAGGATTTAACTGCAGCCCTTTCAGCCATATATTGTCAATGAAGCTTTACCCACTCCAGAGAATGTGTTTTGAAAGCAGAATGCTATTTTCTGACCTCTGAATTACAAATGAGGTTTTGCATAGGAGTTGATATTGACTAACATAACAGTAATATTAGGTTATTCTTTTGGCTATTAGGGTTTCTTATGTTAAACAGGGGCAACAGTTCCTTAAAATCTTGAAGGCACATATGAAGTGCCAAACAAATATGTTGGTTATAGTTCAGAGCAGCATATTTAGTTTTTGTGTAATATCAAATTAAATTAAGTAATCTGTGTGGCTAAGTCCAGTTATTGAATAATTTTATATGCTAGGAAAAAAACTTTAGTTTCAGAGACTCTGGCACCTGAAAGGAACATTTTGTTTCTGATTTTGGAAATATCTTGTTTTGATGCAGTGTCATATGGCTTTTGTTAAAGGTTGGAAAAGTATTTTCTAATTAATTTCTTATATTACATATTAATTCCACTGGAAATCTGATATCTAGAAGGTAGAAAACTTAATATAGACAGTATCAAACATTGTATACATGTAGGGGAAGGGAAATATGTCTTAAGAGCAGTCCAAGTTTGGGGTGGCAGGCAGAATACATTTAGAGCTGATTTCTAATCTTTGCTTTACTGTGTCAGCAGAAAGCTGTGTTGGAGGAAAACAATATTCAGAGACTTGGTCATTCTCTAAATTAGTGTATGTGAACACTTACTCAGACCTCATCACTCCTAATTGGATCTGGGGAGGGGTTTCCCAAGTGTTGAGTCATGATTTTAATATCAGGACTTTTGTTTTGCCATTTAAGTTGAAAGTATCAAGAACTATTTTTTTGTGATTAGGATGTTTGATATAAAAAAAAAAGAAAAGAAAAAAAATGAGCAATTTGGTTGTCTTAAGTTTATCAACAATTTCATACAATTATTTTTCTTTTATTATGTTAGGAACATTTTGCCTAAGTGTTTTACAGAAGGTAGGATATGTAGATCTTAAGAAATTCTCTACACCGCTAAGAATTTTTATATTTTAATTCACCACTTCATTTTGAAATAATTACTTATTGCAAAAAACTTTCTCTGCTGGCAAAGCTAGAATGTCTTCAGTTTTTTGTGTAGCTTCTTGGAGTAAATCTTAAACAGTAATGTGAAGTCCGATTTTCATTGAAAGCAATACCAACATTTTTAAATAAATTGTTAAATAACTAATCAATTTTCACATTAAAGCAAGACAATGTCATTTCACATATTTACATTTAAGGTTTGAGCTAACCTGAAAAAGCATAAGCTTTTTAAGTGAAAAAGCTTATAGCTTGTCATATATCTGGAGTTTTTTACCAGCCTTAATGACTGTTTACATGAAGTATGTTGGACTTGATCAAAGATAAATATGCTTTGCAAGCACAAACATCTGCTTTTGTGGATGTGTGTTTAAAGAAACACTGTCTGTCACAGTAGAAAAAGTTTCTAAAAAAAGGCGAGGGGAACACAACAGGGGAAAAAAAGACAGCAAACCCTAGACCTGCTTTTTGCAGGGGCAGATTGTGCAAAATAATGATTAAGAAGTAATATTTTATTTTTCTGGAACTCAAGCGCTGAGAAGTTAATACGTGATCACTTGAGCACTGTGGGATTTTTGTCCTCAGTCTATAGGTCTGATCATCATTTGAACTGCTTTCAAGGAGTAGGAACCACCCCGGTACTCAGCCCAAAAGATTCCATCCTGATACTTGCTCCTGTAGTGGCCTCCTCTGTACCACACCCCGTTAAGGTTAGAGTGGGCACATGCGTTGTACCACCAGCCGCCTTTGTGAAAATGGGCACAGTTTCCTGTGGAACAGAAAGAAACAGGTGAACTTTGACCTTAAAGTGGAGAAATGGAGATTAGCAAATGCTTTCATACTGTAACTTATTCTTAGAGGGAACTTTGAAGTACTTCGTGGCCTGTTGCAGTCATATCAATTGCTGCATCTACCTAAATTATAAATTCTGTTGTAATAGCAACCATTGCCTGGAGAGGGGATTATTGACACAGTATTTAATGTGACAGCTGAAAGCTGAGGAGATACCTATTCTCCAACTATCAGCAGTGCTTGCTCATGAGCTAGCATTCAAGGAACTCGGGTTATGTACTGTTTAGAAATACTTCCGTGGAAGCAATGTGAGTTGATGCAGTCTCAAGCAGCACACAGGGCCACAGTTCCACGAAGAGTTGCTTCTAACTTTGTGTATTTACTGTTAGAGGCTTTTTTAACAGTTTGCAAGATTTGTCCAGCTTTATGGTTATTGACAGCTGAGGAAAAAGCAGTTGAAGTATTCTACTCCCCAACCTTTCTTTTACTGCTAACGCTTTACGGCAAAAGCTGGAGGAGGAATGTGGAAATGAACAGAGAAAGTGTCCTTAAAGGAGAACGAAGCAAAGTGATCTGCCTGATTCTCACGTGTTGGTACATAACTAAGCCTGTGCACAATTGCACTTCATTTCATGCTGTTCAGAGGCTTTAGTTCCTGGTGATTATTGTTACATGGCCACAGCACTACTCTGAGAGGTCACCTGGACTGGTATTCTGACTGCAGAGAGTCGCGTGCAAATGATAAGGATGTCATTGAGCTAAACACAAAGCTTGCTCAAGTGTGCCTGCAGTGAGGGTAATGAAATTTGAAACTCTGAATGAAGCCGGGGCTTGAAGGGGGCCATGCCAACGTGATTTTTATCATTGTCAATTTGAAGCATCTTTCAATAGAGTTGTTTTATCAGAATTTATGTACTTGTTTTATACTATATTATATTTTAAAGATGGTTTCACTAATGGAATCTGCTGTGTTCACTTTTCGCATGCATACGAGTTTCCTTACCTGAATACATATCCCTGTCTCTGTCCAGTGTTGTAAATTGCTTGCCGTTATGCCATATCATGGAATCACCTGCGTTTCCTTGGTATGTTCCTAAGCGCAGCCTGTAGAATTCGCTTTCGGGCTCCAGGCGGAAGCTGCTGTATTCTGCATAGACTTTCTTATTGCTCCAGTCCTCTAACTCAATCAATAGTCTGTAATTATCCTGATTGCTAAGCATGTAAATATTTTCTAGACCCAGCCAGTACTCTCCATCGATGTTTCCAAATCCTTTCTGTACAAAAGAAGATCAGAAGGTGATGTTTAGCATAGTTTTTCTTGTTTGTCAAAATGCTCATCAGCAGGAGTATTATAAACCGGTGGAACTTGGGTACCGAAAGCCATTAACCTTCCGAGTGACTGCTCAACCCGTACATCTAAATGCTTTGTTTTGCTGCACTTCATCACTTACTCAGCTAGCCGCATGAGGTACTACCAGAATCTGTACAGGTGGCAAAACCATCTGTTTTCTGTAACGTTCTCCTCTTTTTAAGATAAAGGAAGAGAGAATAGGGAAACTGAAATGATACATTTCTTGACAAAGCTAAGGGGATCTTTAAGAATGTATGACTAATAGAATGTAAGGAGGGATATTTCAAGGTTTCAACTTCTGGTTCAACAGTCTCAGTGTTCAAGGTAAATAACTTTTTGTTGTATTTTTAATGCAACTAGTGTTGGTTTTTACTGTAAACTTAGTCACATAATTAATTTGTGCTCTTTACTAGATTTATTAGAAATACAATATGAAGACATACTGTTGCAGACTACCAGTATGGTAGCTGTGAAGTGACATTTCATATCTGCTGTCCCTAAGTAAACCAGTGTTGTTACTGTTTGGTGTTGCAGCTAAGGTAGGTATGTCATCCACCGCAGCTATCTGTTGTGCCTCCTAGTTTCCGAGGTTTTCCTACCCTCCTCCTCAGGCCGTTGATTATGTAGGACCTACAGCTGATTTCCTGCTTCAAATCACTTTCTGGGGAAGTCTCTCTCCAGTAGACAAACAGTCCAGGCTCCTAGCTCAACCTGCAGTTTCACAAGGGGCTTAAGTTGATCTAGTATCATGCTGCTGCCAAAAATGGTAGTGATGCTGTTCTCCTGGCTCGTGGCCACATTTGCAATACTTCCCTTGCATCAACGTTGTAGCTGTGCAGCCACGCAGAGGTCGGGAAAGTAGAAATGTGGACGTGGGAGAGATCTCTGTCAGCGGTGCAGGCTTTAGTTTAAGCCAGCCGCAGAGGTGCATCTTCAAGTACTTGAAGTTAGGTAGTAGGAATACTGTCTTCAGCCACTGCAATTTAATGAGAAATCTCCTGGGGGCAAATTTGCCCAAGCTTGAGCCATTATTAGATGCCAGTTATGCACTCTTCACATTTTCTTTGCATTATGTTCAAAATGTTTATAGTTACTTTATAAGGCACTCTGTAACTGCCTCACAACATTAACCAAAACCCCACAAAACCACCACCACCTACTTTTCTGACAAGTCTTTGAATAGTTGCTACTAAGGAATGATTAACATTTGAATCGTTAAATTCCAAGAATGCGAAAAGTGAAAATCCTCATAGTAAGCTGTTGTCATTTCCTTTGTGTATATGATACTATTTTGAGATTACTGATTGAGTTACATGTGGCTCAGTTCTCTCCAGATACAATTGCAGGTCCGTTTAAAGTGAGCATCATAGGGAAAAACTGTGTCCTATATGTATGAAGCCAGCATATTATAATAATTATTTTAATAACTGAACCAAGTGGATTCTCAAATTTCCCATCTTACCATGTAATTACTCCAAAGTAACATGCCTTTGTCATCCTAGGCATTAAGCTTGCTAGTGCATAATATCACAATAATGCACAAGAATGTGTTTCCCTTCACCAGCCCTACATATTCAGATTTCTAACCTAATTTTAAAGGTAGAAATTATTTCCTTGAATTCATTACTAGGAATGTTGAGACGCTGATCCTGCAAATCTATTAACTTGCTTAGATGAGTAATTCCAGTGGCTGAGATTGCTTGTTCATAAGGGAGACAATTAAGCTTTTCAAGTACTTACTGTAGTTCTCAGTGTGTTAATAAAAATCATATGTTTAGTTAGGTCTTTGTAATAAATTACTTCCCAGTCACTGTCTAGAATAACATGTCTGCCTAGTTGTTGTGTTGTGCATTACAAATGCAGGCTATTTCGGATAAGTTAGTTCATACAAAGTTGAATAATGTGTGGAGTGAAATAAGTTGTTCCCACTGAAATATGTTTGCCACGGAGGGATGACCTCTCTTTGCGCTTATCTTTGTTCGTAGAATTAATTTCATGTTCTAACTTAAGCAGCTGTCTACTTCCAGCTCCTCAGTGTTTATGATTCAGTACAACTGTTTGCAATGAATTACATTGGAAATGTTCCCACCATCTTGATTGCAGCAGATAATGTCACTGCCACACTGAAATGAAGCAGCTGATTTTCTGCATTCTAGAATTTACCTTGTAACTGTCCCAGTTCCTGAAAAAGTTGACAGATCCATCTGTCCTCTTCTGAATAACTGCCCATCCTCCCGGGTCCAGGCTGTTCTCGCACCATAGCTGCATCGGTTCATTACTGTTTTCAGGTTTGATCATATAAATCCCGCTGTTGGAATGCCCAGCTTCCTTGGCTTGTTGGCAGTCTTTGAATGGACCTTTTTGAAAAGAAATACTGTAAGCATTCAAGCTTGGCGACGCAGTGCACATTGTTCAATAGTATTTTGTAATGATAATGGAAAGTCAGCAATTAAATTAAGGTAGAGCTACCATAGAAACCAGCCTAAGAAGTTACTGTCTTAGATTAATTGTGTATCTACAAATAAACGTGTCAATATCCTATAAATATTTATTTAAACAAAAACTTCATTTTGGTAAACAGATAATAGACTCCGGTTACCAACACCCAGTTTTTGACTTTGTCTACTGTGTCAAAGATTTATATTCTGACTGTTTATATTCAAGAAATGCACTATGTTTTTCTTTAACTATTTTCTCCTGTACCACTTTTGTAAAAGGTAGATGTCAGTTTACTTCATTGTCCTAGTGCACCATTTGAAACTGGTGGAACCTGAAACCAAACCCAAAACACCCAAACAACACACGCACCCCACCCCCACTCCCTGAATACATAAATAGTTTGAGAGCTGCTGTGAGAAATATTTACTGCCAATGTCTACAGACATGGAATTTAGTGAAAGAGCATTCTTATACTGTGTAACTTGTTTGCTTTTATGTACTTACCCAGTTTTAGGATCAGCTTGTTAGCTGTGGATAGGATAATCTTTTTTGTGTGTTACCCTGGTGTGACATGTAGATGGCTACTGATGAAGAAAATAGAGCAAGCAATGGAGAAGGGCTTTTGAGCAGCTAGAAGGGCTCAAGTGCTGGTTTTCAGGGCTGTGATTCTATGAAAATGCTGTGGCTGGTGACAGTGCTTCTTGAAAGCTCTATTTTAGATCATGTGAACAGTGGTTTTACAAATACTAGTACAGAAGAGCATCTGGTTGTTCTGTAAGAAGCATGCGGCTTATCTCTGAAAACTCTGCCTAGTTTGCCTTTCAATTTTTGGTAATATTTTTATTTTCTACTTTTTAGAAAAGGGTTTATATTTATGTATCATTACTTCAGTTGATTTAGAGAGACGGGATATTTACTAATATTCTGATTGCTAGTTAGTGGTGAATGCCCAAAATGTATTTGAAAATTCATATTCAGTAAATCTGCAAATAAATTACTTAGTGTTCCTCTCATTTTAGAAGGCTTGTTTTCTCAAATCTACTTGGAAGTTCAGAGACAAGTCATCAGTCACAGAAGAAAGTAATGTGCGAAGAAGCAGAGAAGAGAGTTGTTGAGGTTATTCTTGAATCAGAAATAGAAGTTGAGTGAAAGTGACCTTCACTGCAGATTAAGGTTGCATAACAAACAAACTGAAAGTAGATTTTTTTTTTTTAGAGAACTAGATTTTTTAGATTTGAAAGTGATAGTTGCCAGTTGGGTAAGTGTGTAATTAGCAAGAAATCCATAAAAGGATTGCATATAAATTAGAGTGCAGAAAGCTTGTGAATCTAATGAAGGTGACTACTTGGAGTTTCTGGTTGTGACAGTGCTACCAGGAACACCAGACATTGAGCTGTCATAAATGCTGCTGCATACTCTACTGTCAGTATTTGATGATGTTTTTGTCGTTCTTGCAGTGCATGCAGTAGCAGCTTAAGAAAGAAATACTGTAGCTTTGGTACGTGACTCCTTTTTCTGTTGTTCACAGTTAAAATTTCCACTTAGATTGTGTACACTGCAAAGTGTGTCCAGTGGACAGATAATTTCCTGGGCTAGGGTGGGTCTCATTCCCTTTCCTTGAACTGTCTGAAGTAAATTTGGGTGCTGTATAACTGAACAGGGATGTTGCTGTAGGAGTATTATTGTAAAGCAATTATTACGTTAGAAAATCAAAACCAGACAAGTAGTATTTTTTTGTAATGTTAAATGAAGATGAATAGCTCAGTTCTGCTGTGTATTATTTCACGTGATTTCTACTGGAGGAGGAATTCAGGGCTCATTTTTCCGTGAGACACCCAAGCAGATGTTTGGAGTGATTAAGTAGCTTTTAAGGCAGACAGAATTGTACTAGTCTGTGTATATAATACACTTTGATCACTTTGGAAATTCAGCTGGCATTAAGGTCACAGGATGCAGCTTGTCTGCCTTTTGCTGCTCCGATTTGTCTGTGCGCTTGTCATAAGTTAATGTTGTAGTAGAGGTAATGGACTTCTGCTCTTAGTGTAAGGAAATCCAACAAATCCCATAACTTTTGGTGCATAGCCTTGAATTTTTTTTGAAAAGTAAATGCTTTATGTAATTATTCTAAGTTCACGGTATGAGAACAGGTCTGTGTCTTGTTCAGTAGAAATGCTGAGATTAGTCAGAGTGTAAGATTCTCCACAGTGCTGGGGTGAGTGGTGGCTCTGGCTAGTGAAAAAAGCATAATTACTCTGTTTAAGATCTTGTTATCTATGTAAGGAATAAGTATCTCGTGTATCTAGTCTTTTGCAAGTCTGTGTACACTAAGTTGCTGAGACAGTTATAAGTTAGAAATACTCTGCAAAGGTGATCTGTTAAATATCTCATTTCTAAAATTGTGTTTTAGATGTATGATTTAGTACAGATCCTGTTCTGTTGTAAATTAGATGTAGTAGAGAAGGAAAGTGACGAAGTAACTTAAATTGGAAGCCTAATAAAATGATGGCTGAATCCTATTTTAAGATGCCAAATGTCACCTTGAGTGGGTGATATAGAGTCTGTGCTTGTGTAAACTTCATATAGAGGATTTTTTGGGCAATGATAGAGCAAAATTCCAAAACAAAATTTGGCATATTTTTAAAAAAAGTTACATTGTTAACTGAGAGGTATTAATGGGGAGGGTGGTATAATTTTTCAAGTACTTTCTCTACTTGAAGCTACTTTTTGCAACATAGCAGCAGTAAAATTTGGGGGCGCTGGTTGTTATTCCAAGAATTAAGATAATTATGAAAACTATAATCCATAGGAACATTATTCTTCCTCAATTTTAGAGCAATTTTCATGCAAATTTACCAAAATACATTTCAGAAAACATGACCTCATCCCTCTGTTCCCCATATATTTTCAATTTTACGCTCTACCCACAGTATGAAGATGCACATTGACCCTTCTGTAAACGTCTGCATGCAACTGGTTGGTAGGTACAACTTCTTCAGATACAGTAGGAGAAAGCTCCTACGTGTTTGTCCAGTTTTGTCATAGCCAAGTCTTTGACAGGCCTGTTTCTAAATGGGACTGTTTGGTTTTCATTGATCTTTTTTTTATATCATTCTACATTATAAGTAATCATCATCTTTTAATTGGAAAGTTCCTTTTTCTATGATGTAGACAATTTTTGTTCTGTGGACCATTAAATATGCTTACCTTAATCTAAAAAATCAGCGATAATAGCTGGGCATTGTGTTGCAATTCAGAAGTTTTGGGTTTGATGACTGATGCTCTACCAGCTGTGGCAGTTCCAGCCCTCCTTTTCCGAAGGCATTGCACGAAACACTTGAGCTTCAAACTCAAGAATCTAGTATTAAATGAAATAAATTTCCTAAGATTTCTTTGTGTTCCCTTGCAAAAGTGGATTCAAACTCTGAACTTAGGGGTAAAGGGGTTAGTGAAGACCATGGTAGATAATTTAGAGGAAAATATTTAGTGCTGTTGCTTCATTTTGTACGTACAGCAGGGGTATATTGAGAAGGAAGAAGATGCATTTGTAACAAAACCTTGAAGCATGGGTTTTCTGGGAAACAGGAAGTCGCTGGGTTTTTAGATCTATACTTTTGTTGTCTGACCAGACATTAATGTAATGCTTTTATATTGTCTGTTTCTTTTGTGTCATGATGTGCGGTTTAAGTTCTCGTGACATCTGGCATTTTACTTGGGCTTGTGCCTGAATTTTCTGTAGGCTCTGAATAGAAGTAGTGTTTTTTTTTTTTTACATCAGCAGCTAATCGTAATGCTGTAGAACAGTCACAAATAAATGTTTGTCTTCATCTTAAGAACGAAGCTGAACTTCCAACTATGACTAAAGGCAGTTTGAAAGCAGGAAAAAAAAAAGAAAAAAAAAAAAGAAAACCCCCAACCAAACTCTTTTGCTGTGCAAGCTAACAGAATCCAAGCGCAAGCACTTGAATGGATGTCTGAGAAAAACTTGGTTTTCTGCATCCTTAAGTTTTTTTAATCGCAATTCTGTCATAATTTTACTAAAGTGAGAATCATGATAGAATTCAGGGCAGCTCAGAGATAGTTCATTTTCTTGTCACCAGTTTTGATTGTAGAGACAAATGAATTTAATAACCTGAAAAATGTAACACATGAAGATGTGATACAGTCTCCTGAATGTGTTTTTATAATATTTATGGTGTTAGTTGAACTTGCCATCCCCTACTGACATCAGATTACTGGGAATGTAGTTATTAATTTTAAATTTTCAAAGCTGAGTGCATCTAATTGGATCCAGTGTTGATTCAGTTATCATTTCAACTTATGTTACTTGCTTGAATATTTCAACCAAACACTTAGAGGCTTACTGCACGACTGCGTTGGTGGATTTAGATCATAGAATCACAGAATGGATGTTCATTTTAAAGCATCTCGGAATACTAAAATTCTTCTAGCAGGGTTAACTTTTCAAATGTATACATGTGAGTATAAAGGACAACTACTTACAATTATTTTATTTAATATGAATTAGCTTCTCTTATTGACCATTGCTGGTTATTGTAACATGTAGCTAGTAGACATCTTCAGAGAAACAGGGCTAAATACTAGAAAGTATATGCTAATACTGAATTTTCATTCCCATAACTCAAACCCAGCTGGAGGCAGGAACTCAAATACTTTATGACTCAAAGGTGTAAATTCTTCAGATTGAATTTCTGAGCATCAACTGTTTCAACAAATTCATCTTATGCAGCTATAGCTTATGAATTAGACTATTTGGCAAACTAAATCTTTCTTGGGCAGGGGAAGAATATCGGAATCAGGAGCAAAGGCTAGCTGTACCAGATACTTTAAATTCTTCATTCGGTTTCTATAGTTGTGACAATTTCCCTCTGAAATAGAGAAATCTAGGTTAAATAGTGATGGGTAACTCACCCTCATTAATTAAAGCCAATGGTGGTACTCTGAAAGGACTCTTTGTAGGAGATGTAGCTGCGTCAGGTGGTGGCCTTACATCTCTGTCTCTAGGGTAGCCCGGGTCTCGCTGTATCTCGTTACCTCCTAGAAGAACAGGAGTGTATGGCTGGCTGTTAGGAATGTGCTGTGGCACGACTTGAACAAGGGGTGGAGACCCGTGGGTGTCCTGTCGTGAGAAGATTCTCAAGCACTGCTCTTCCAGCAATGAGATAGTCACAGACTGATTATTTACAACATCAGTTAGTGCTGCATATTTTACTTCAAGCTCTTTGTATTTTGTTGCCATCTTCAACATTTCTGTTGTAACATTAAGGACTTTGTTTTCCAGTTGGGAAAGCTCAAGTGAGTTATCGCGCTTTCGAATTATCTCATGCAAGAGTTGCATATAGAGTTGGGTGACCCGAGAGTTCATGTTACGGCTTTCTTTCCGCAGTAATTTTACTTCATTCACAATGTTTCCATCCACATCCACTACCAATTGCAAAATGTCAATCTCCCGCTTTTGCTTGGACAGCACATCCTTCAAGTTCTCTATGTCCATTCTTGTGACTTCGTCTTTTCTGTTGCCAGTACCTGGTCCATTAGTACTCACGCAAATTGGCCCTGTAATTTTTTGTTCTGGGACCAAGAATGTGTAACCGCATTTCTTGCCTTCCTCTCCGCTGTCTGCTGAACGAGGGTGCCTCCGCTGGGATGTTTTATTAGGCGTAGACTGTTCTGTACAGCGCCCAATAGACAGCAGCAGGAACAATAGTACACCCGAAGTCCATTTAAATATTTTCATTTTAAAGCAAGTATGATGACCGTCAGAAGAGACTGTTGAACAGATAAAAGAGAAAATCATTAAATTAGAGCCATAACTAAGGCTCCCGTACTGCTTAAACTGCCTAAACTGATGGGTTTGCCATGTTTACGTGTATGTAGACAGGTCTTTGGAATCTGTTACTTGGAGTTAGGTTCTGCTAGATTAGCATCAAAGAACAGCTTTCTGTTTTGATCAGCAAACTCTAAAATTTAGGTACTGGATTTAGTGGATAAGTTGTTGCAATGGATATATTTTCAGAAAAAATGTTATGCTTAGATTATGTATTATGCTTCATTATAAATTTGACTGCTTAGATTTGTACTCACTGCAATTAAATACACAGGGTTATAGAACATGGGGAGCGCTTGCGGAGTATCTTCATGGAAGGGGAAGCAGGGCAACAGGGTGATGGTTTTTTCAAAAAATATTTATATAAATTTTGGAATTTGGATTATAAAAGCCTTTCTGGTCCTCTTTTAGCTTTATGTGTGTATATAGATGTATAATTTGTTAAATGCTACATACATACCTATTCATATAGACACACATTTTTCCAAATTTATATATACACAGATATAGTAGACTGGAAAAATACACATGTATCTAACACTATTTTTGAACATTAGTATTAGGCAGGAGATAAGCATAAGACAGTTGTCTTAAACATTGAAAAACATTCAAGCAACTTAAAAATTGTAAGGAAAGCCTATAACACTGCTCTGAGTGTGTCCCTGCATAGTTGCCTTTTAAGACGAACACTTAAAATTGTTCTCGCATTATTTTTGTATCTTTGAGAACGTTTTTATCCAAAGAACACTAAAGTATCAGGTGTGTAATCGCTATACAAACCATGCTGAAGTGTTTCATTCACCTTTTAAAGAAAATAATATTTTTTTGACTTTGAGTAAGGTATTAAAATACAGTGATAAGGATCCAGGAATGTTTTTAGAGACATCTGTTTTCTAACTTTATTTTTTAACTATTTGAGATGATAAACAAAGGTGGCACTTAAATCAGGAAAAAACTCTCGTTTTTCATGTTTTATTTGCTTTGTCAAGCAGATCACCCTTCTCATCTCAGCTGTTATCTGGCTTTCCTTTCCAGACTGCTATTAGTAGTTGTGCAAGGCTTTGTACAGTGGCCTTTGTATAGTTGCAAGGAGAAATGAAGTAGAACCGGAGAAAGTTAATTTTCAGGCTTTTGCCAAGTTCAAGTTTAAGTGCATTTGGCAATCCTGAAACAGCCACCCTGAAGGAGAAACAAGCGTGTGCTGCCTCCTTTACATTCACATTTACAAATGATAAGGTCACTTTTGTGTCAGGTCACTTCCAGTTCTGTTGCTGGCTTTATTATTGTTACAAATGATGTCTGCTCAACCTCAGAGTGAACATATCTATTTTTTGACTTCAATAAGAGCAGTGGTTACAAACTTCAAACTACTGCTGTACATGCAGTCAGGAATTATATCTAGGAACCTTATCCAAATGTTCTACTGTTGCCTAAAAAATAACTTTTTGTTTGGCTGACAGTTGTATTGCAAGCCCTGCTTCTGGGAGGGGAAGAAGATACTTGCTTTTCACACGTACTGAAAATTGTTTCTTACCCTACATAAAGGGAGGGAACACATAGAAGTTTGAGAAAGTTTATATTTACAAACTTATTTCTGTATGTTTTATTGTTAGTATGTAGTGAGAAGTATTTTGATGTTGATTTTGTTTTTCAAAAACAGAATTTGGTTAAAAGCTTTGTTAATATTTCTCTGTTGAAAGTGTAACTTTTGTTTTAAAAAAAAAAAAAAAGTAGGAAAAAGTACCACTTTTCTCCAGAGCTAATTGTGTATTTTTCTTTGGTAATTTCAGACATTTGACATATTAATTTCTTGAACAGTGTTCAGAGTTCATTAGGTTAAATTTTCACGTGAATCATGGTAAACACATGGGAAAACGGGTCTGTGGTTTCTAACTTTACAAGGATGAGCTGAACGAATTGTCTGAAGTTTGAAACCTCTTCATATGTAAGTTATATTTCAATGTTTTTATGTTCAGTGTTTGCAGATGCAGGAGAAAGTGACTTCATGGCGTATGGTTAAGTATGAAGCCACAGTACAAGTCCACTACTTTACTATTTTCACAGTATATAACAGCTACTTCATAGTCCAAAGAGGTGAATAACACTTTAGTTCTTGGTAGTTTTTAAAGACCCTATAGAGTTACTTAAATAATGAATGGCTGGGGTTTTTCCCCGCAGCAGCACATTTTTCCCTGAAATACATTAAAACTTAAATGGATCTTTCAAAACCAAACATTTTGCAATGCAGACCACTTTCTGACTGTGTATTCTGCTGCAGTCTGCTTTCCGCACTTCTTTTAATCGTATGTGTTCATTTTGAACTTTTACACTTATGTGTTAAAGTTAGAAGTTCTGTGTCTTTACATGTGCTGTCAGATCATAAAATGAATTAAATGGTCTAAGATAGCATAACCAAATGCAACAGCTGTGTAAGATTATGCCCTGGAACTTTGAAATAATTGAAACGTCTTGTATTAAACTGAGACATTCAGATAAGCAGAGATGAGTTCCTTCTGAGAATGTACCTGGTAGGGAACATACATGCTTTCATGGAAACTTCGATGTTGAAAAAATTAAATGTCTTGCGATGTTGCTTGGCATGTTTGAGCAGCTTAATGCGTAACTTGTTATACAAGAATAGGTTCTGAGCAAGATGTTTACCTGGAGTTTTAATCAGCTTAGAAGGAAATGAAAATACTGTTTCAGAAATTTCCTGATGTTCTGGGCAAGCAGCTTAAAAAAACATAAACTGTTTATCCAAAGCATCAAAGAACGATAGCCTAATATGTAAGATCTAAAAATGACAAATAATAATCATTTTAGGGGTTTTAATCAGACACGTTATGTCACAGATTCCCAGGTTTAGATGTTTAGGTAGTGTGATGACTGTTACAAGATAAAGTGGTTGGGGCTCAGGGGGGGTCGGTTTAGACATAACCACAAGTCTCAAACCCTTCCTACAAGTCTAGAGTTGCTTGTAGTGAGGGGGCTGCTGACATACCTGAATGCAGACCTTGGAAAATGAGCGAGAGATCTCGTGATTACGGATACTATGCTTTAAAATACATTATTTAACCCTTTATGAACTGTTGTGTTTTTTAAATTAGAAAAGACTGTCACTTCACTTGGGTTTCTTGTGTTTCTATGTCACCCAGCTTTGGGTCTCCGATTTCTGTAGAAGTGGCATTACGTATGCTCTGGAATGCTGATGTTTTATTGCTGCTGCAGGAGGAAATGTGCAGCTAGTCATGGCAGCATGAACTTCATCATCAACTTGTCAGAAACACTCAGAGCTGTGGGTAGGGCTTCAAGACCATTTTACATTTAATGCCATTCCTTTTCTTCTGGTTTCTTTCTTTTTCCAGAGTGATCCACATGCAAAAAACACTTCTTTCCAAAACTAGTCTTTGATTATTACTTTTAAAAGTGTTTAAAGGAACAAAATTCCAATTTAAAAGAGTAAAATAAACCAGTAACTGGCATTTTTAACTTTTACTGAGAAACTGCTGTAACATGGGCTGTGTTACCCTCCAAAACATTGCACCACTTACAAATATTAGAGTTGCAGGGACGAGCAAGTGTGGAAGCCAGTATATATTTGGCATTTTTAACTTTCTACACAGCAAACTATTTGTTCTTTGTACTGCTGTGACTCTCACATTCAGCAGGATGTAGAATTTGGAGAGACACAAATTGGAATCTGTTCTTTCAGAGCTGACGAAGGCTGCTTCTCCCTGGGCAGTGTAGTTTGTTACGACTGAATGCAAGGGAGGTGTTGCAGGTAAATGTGAATATAGGATTCCCTTTGTATGGAAGGCACCGTATCGGTCATATCTTTATTCAGAATATTTATTAAAAGAATATGGTCAAATGATAAATACCAATGGTGCCCTCTCTTAGAAAATTCCATTTATAAACATATAAAACAAAGACAGGTGTTTTTTGAAAAAGTAAATGCTAATGCTGAGAATAAAGATCCTCTGAACATACCAATTAATTTGAAAGCTGTTATTGATGTTATGCACACTTCATTTTCTGTTAAGCTTTGTCTGAGCAACTAAAATCAATAAAGCCATCTATAGTTTCCTGTCTCAGAAGCAGAGATTTCTGTGGGGTTTTTTAGCTTAAAACTGGGTCCATAGCATTAGAAATAATTCTGCTGTGAGGAAAACACTACTACAGGAGAAATGTTCACGTGGATTTTTGATGTATCTGTGTACTTCTGTAAGTTACTTTCCCCTATATAAACAAGTGCTTTTCTGGTAAGTTGCTCTGCCTTTGCTGAAATAACAGGATTACTTTCAATTGTATTGACTGGGATCCAGGAATAATATGTTCTTGGTTTGTGTTAGTCAGGTACATGATGTGTTGAGTCACAGATTTCTCCTTCTCTGAGATTAATGGGAATCTGATTCCTTTTAGAAAAGCCAATATAAGAACCTTCAAGGGTTTTTGAAGTAGTCATTGGAAATGTGTTGCTTAGAAAAATGAAACCTTCTTAGAAATTCTCTGCAGAAGAGATTTGTAAGTTGTGTCATACTAGATATTCTGAAAACACGGCAAAACATCATAATGTTTCCAGCTTTTTTGTGCTTTTTTTATGCGAGGGTTCCTTCACATTTGTTTGCAGCCATTGTGTGTGTTTGCAGGATTTTAACAGGCAGGCACAATGGAGTGCTGCATTTTGCATTTGGAAATGCATTATATAAGGGCTCCAGAATTCTCTGTGAAACAGATACTGAAGATATTAAGCATCTAGTGATGTTTGCTGTAGGAAATTTTGCTTCAATTTGCTGCATAAATTTTAAGGACCAGACTAATAAGGCATGTTACGAAAAACAAACTAAGCCCAGTAAAACAATAATTAAGACCTGATAAAGCCATATAGTTACTGGCGAAAGTTTAAAGGTTCATAATTTCCGTTCTTTGAAGTAAATTCCTGTAAAACTTTAGATAGCATACTTTTCCATCTACTTCAGATCATTGTTGTGGCAACAGCGTGATATTCATGTTCTGTTATTTGCTTTATAATAAGCATTGCAAAATTTGACCTCTGAAGTTGGAAGACAGCAAAGGAGAGAGACATAAAACCTTGTGTGTAGCCAGTTTATTGCTTTAAAATTATTGACTCAGCTGTTTTCGTGTTTGAAAGATTTAGGAATTGTTCTAAGCAGTGTAAATCAAAACCTTGGCTAATCATGAATGAATGGAGACTGGTGTCCAAAGCACACAATGTAGGCTTCAAATGGGGTTTTTTGTTGTTGTTTAGATGGTTCCCTTTAGTATGTAAAGGAGCACAAAAGGATAGTAAGAAAAAGGGCTTAAGAACTTGGAAATGTTCCATCTTTCTTTTTTGTCAAGACTGCTTCTGACTTTTTTCCCTCCCGTAGCTACTAAACATTAATTAAGTTTGCTTTCTGTGACACGCTTAGCATCACCCCCTTCATTCTCTTTTCATGTGTGAGACATTTCTGAGAGTTTGTTAATACAAATATGTAACTTAAATTCTTTTCCATTGTTCTGGATTATTTACTGTATTTTAATTTCCAAGTCAGTGTGAAGAAAGGCAAAAATTAGGTAATTATGTATTAGCAACTCTTGTTGTTTTGTTTTTATCTGTACTTTTGTCTTCTGTTTGTAAACAACTTTGTTTTAATCATTGACTTGCAACTGCATCCTTCCCCCCCCAGAAGAACTGTAACAAAGCCCTCTATTTTCAACTTAATATAGTGTTGCCTTGTATGTTGCATTTCATGTTTATGAAATCAGTCTCTATTTAGAAACAAACTGCTGTTTAACTGAGGCACATTTGGCTTTCTCATCGTTCCACAGATTGTTAAAGGAAGGGATTAGTGCCAGTTGCAGCAGTGCCTTTGGATTTTCAGCTGCACAATCATTCGTGCTACAAACTTGATCATATTCTGAATCAATGTATGACTCGGGTTGCTTGGCTGGTTGTACAGCTTGGACTACTTCTGCTGCACAGAAGTACTATGAATAAAAATTTAGTTGAAATGATATACAATGGTTGCCACTTACAGATGTGCATTGATTTACTTGGGACTTTTACAGTGGTTTTATTGAGGTATCCATTTTCTAGTTCTAGTAATGCTAGGTCTATGCTCTGGCACTGGGTGAAATCCAGCTTCCCTGAAGTCGATAGGATTTTTGGCTTTTGCTTTCTGGTAGGATCAGAATTTCACATTACTATGTTCACAGTACCCAAATTACATGCTTAGCAAAGAATCTGATAGTGTTAATTTTCCGTAACTAGATAACAAAATCTGCAGCAGATTTACAGCTAAACAACTGTTCGTCCCTACAAGTGGAATGAGTTAGTCTCTGTTCTTATGCAGAGTGCTTTTTAATTCTTTCCAAGTTTTCAAAGTCTACCAACTGCCACGAAAGTGAGGGGGGGTTTTTTGACAAGCTTTTCTCAGGCTGAGAGATTTGTTTCTTCACAATTGTATGTTGAGGGAGATGTACGTAGAATTCACAAATAGCTCAAAATTAAACTTGCAAACAAGAATAACTTTAAAACTTACCAAGGAAAAGTCTTCCGGCTTTTTTGCTTCTGTGGTAGACGGAAAACCCAGAGGCCAAGCTGCTTTTTCTTCCTATATTACCCGATGCTGTGGATCGTTAATCTGCAGTTGGAGTTGAAAACTGCTTTTGTCTTTCTCTGTTAGATCCAAGCTGTATTGAGGAATTGGGTTTCTCCATACGATAACCAAGCTAACTAATCATTATAAAAAAAAAGTTCCAGTATGTGTTATTCCAGAAGAGAAAGAAATGTTTTTTGAAGCTGTGGTGTTTTACTCTCACATGCAGAAGTGCACTAACCAGCTACAGCTGACCCAGATTCCATATACATCACTTTTGGACAGTTTTTTTTAAACACACACACTCTCGCCTTAGACGTTCAGCCCACCTATGATGTCACCACGAACACACGGAGAGCAGGATAAACTCCTCCTTCGGATTTCCTATCCATACCCTCCAGAAAAGGAGGGGGAAGGGAGGCTGAGAAGCTAGGAACAAGGAAAGATTGTTTGCCAGTAGAAGGGAGGGTACCATATGGCAGCAGACTGTGCAAGAGTTCAGCAGGCAATTACAAATCAAACATTTTTACTACGCTGCCTAAAGATGCCTTTCAAGTTGTTACAGTACTGGGCTTCATTTAGAATAAAGATTCTTTCAGGCTGATAAAACTCGATTTGTGTTGCGGGGAAGAAAAGGGGCAGCCTGGCTGGATACAACAGGAAAAATGAACCATTTATAGTCTAGAAGAATGTTCAACAGAATGTTGCATTCAATTCTTGACGCTCACTTAATAAGAAACAGCTCCAGTTGTTAAATGCATGGAGTCTCCGATACATGTGGAAAATGTTAAAACTGTGTGTATGATGGTTTTGGGTAGATATTTGATAACATCTGACTGGTGTTAGAAGTAGCAAAAGCCATGGAGATTATGCCCTGTGAGGAATGCAGAATACTGGTTTTAGGTCTGTCAGTAGTGAGCCAGCACTTCAGTGCATTCAGTTTGCTTTCACTGATCTTTTCGCTTTCTTCACAAAGGATGTACCAATTACATTTGAAAGAGAATTACCCTAGTATGCTTTCATTATTTAGACTTCATAGAAATGAATCAAAGAAGTTTAGAGAACAGCTCTCTACAAAAGAGCTCTTGATTTAGCATAAAGAAAAAAATTGATGCTTAATTGAGCAAGTCATTTGGAAAGATAACCCTACAAATACACTGGTTTATAAAATCATGCCTAATATTGCAGGTGCCTGTTCATAGTGAATGTCCTTAATTATAATTAGTAAGCATGATTTACTGTTTTCTATGGAAGACTGAGCAGGTTTGGGATTTTTAAGGCCTGTTTGGACATTGCTTAGCAAAGTTAGGTTCAGGACAGCTTATGCAGTCTAGATAGCATAGCAATATAAATGTGACTATCTGATGTTTCTGATGATCCTTTCTATTTTTTTATAAACTGATTATAGCAGAACAGAATATTGAGAAATGTAGTAGTGTATCAGGTCATGTGTAATACCTTTTTATTCGCTTTTTTATATGTCACCTTTCAACCACAAGTATTTTAATTTGTTTCTGTGTGTGTGCGCACACGCGTGTGTATGTGTTGATTTTGGAGTGATGCCCAGAGTTTTCCAACTCGCATTTGAGGACTGGACTGGTTAGGTGCTATACAAACACAACTGCTGCTCTTGTGAGGCTGTATTAATAGCCTTCCACCTGCAAAGCGAAACTTCTTGTTATGATTCTGGTTATACAAGTCTGAGAGTGATGGAAAATACAATTTTAGAAATTCTTTGTTACTGAAATAAGTTTCTCAAAAATACTATCTAAGTTGGTATATTTTTTAATTTGGATATCTTGTGGAAGATCCAGGGGCTGAAGAGCAATTCCTTTGCATAGCAGAGCTGGTTAGGATGTGTTTCGTTTAGTTGAGACAAAAATGATTAGCCTTTGGGTGAAGTTCAAGAAATGGAGTTGCATTTAGAATTAAGCGGTTTATCTACAGCATTAGTGTGTAAGGAGGAAGATTTTCGTGTACATGATCAAGGGATTGACAGAGTAGTGAGGTTATGGTCGGGGGGGAGAAAGCAGGTAGAAGACTTGAAGAGACTTATCTGTAAGGCTGTTGGATCTTTGGAGTTGTAATTAATAGGAACTGCAGAATTCATGCTGCGCTTCAGTCTGAGTGCGAGTTTTGCCTAGTTAATTTTTCCCATATTGCTGCAAGTTGAGTTTGAGTTTCTAGTCAACTTGAAGAGTTATAGTTAATATGATTTTTCTTTCTGTTATTTTTTTTAATTGCTGAATTGGAGGAATGAAGTAATAGACTTGCTAAAATCATTAGTAATTTTGGTCATGTATTTTAGCGTTGTGTGTTTAGTATGCTTCATATTTGTCAAGGGAATAGTGAAATGGTGATATGGCAGAAGGTTAGGCTTGTAAGTAGTTGCACATGTCCTTGTAATTACTTTTAGATTTAGAAATGATGACACTGTTAAAGACAAAGTCAGCTAGTACCTGCCTAGTGTGATGCAGGAGGGATGGATTCTCCCTGCCTGCCACTGAGATTTGTCATACAGAGGATGAAAGCTTGCACACAGAAACCTAGCTCTACTTCTACCCTCAGCATCTGCAGATACAGCTGAGATAAAGCTGACAAAACTAAGGATTAAGTGATTGAGGAGAGTGCGAATTCAGTCACAGACAAGGGTGGCATGGTGATGCGCTTTCCTGTAAGTCCAAGCATTATTACTGTTTGAGGTCTGAATGCTCTCGGAGATCTTGTCGAAAGGATTTCTCAGGTGAATCCAAAATACGATTCTGAGGCAATGCTGTTCTCAACCCGCATGCACATCAGTCAATGAAAGCAAAAACTCTTCAAAATACTGTTTATGAGATTTTTTTTTTTCTGCTAAATGTGAGACACTAAATGAAGAAACTTTTCATTCTGATCTTATTCAGGTATTTATCTGTCAGACTTGACGTATATTGACTCTGCCTACCCATCAACAGGGAGCATTCTGGAAAGCGAGCAAAGAACAAATTTAATGAACAACATTCTTCGAATTATCTCAGATTTACAGCAGTCATGTGAATATGGTAAGCTAGTGTGTAAATATTGCAGTATTAAAGAGAACAACTTTAAAAGCTTTTAATATTTGTCTTCGGTAATGCAATGTAAGTAAGACCCAACCCATTTGAATGCCATTAATGCCCTCCCTCACCCTCTCAGCCCAAAAGTCTAAGTTTATTCTGGTGTTGTTCGTTATGACAGTGTTAGTGTGAAGACACAGAATAAAACTTCCCTTTTCTTACAGTACATGCATTTTTACAGTACGTATTTTCTAATGGAAAATTTGGAGTGCATTGTACTTACCAGTAGTTTTACTAGTATGTTATAAGCTTGTATCCCTGTGTTTCTTAACTTTATGACTATGAATTCTAAAAGTAGTAGGATAGCTTTTGGAGTAGTACTTTTACTGGAGGTAATAAAATATGTTCAGCTTGTCTTTTGGACATTTATATTTCTGTTCATGGATCAGATAATGTATTTTTTTCTTCAAAGGTGGTTTCCCTCACAGTCCTCTCCAAGTTCTAGAAAAGTTGTAAGGCTGTGAATTAGCACAGGGTTGTGGCTTCACTGAAAGCTCAATATAATGAGAGCGTGGGCTGTGAAGGAGTCCTTGGATACAGCCCTCCCCGTTCCACATTTGGGCCTTCAGTTTGGCCAGGGGCATTCTCTCACTTTTCCCTTACATATCCTCTGGTAAGCAGAGCAGCTCCAGGAGGATACGCACCTGGCTTTATGGGTGTGGGGAACGTCAGCTCAACACCTGAGAATTGCTATGAGGGACAAAAATTTCAGCATGTGTAGGGATTGTAGTTTGTATCTCCATCTCACGTAAAAAGGCAAGAGATCTGATTCTGTTTAAATAGGTTCTGGGAAATAACTTTGCTTACCAAGGAATGGTACAGTGATAATGAATGTCATCTGTTCTCCAGATATTCCTCTGTTGCCTCATGTCCAAAAATATCTAAACTCAGTTCAGTACATAGAAGAACTGCAAAAGTTTGTAGAAGATGATAACTACAAGTAAGTATGAAATGCTATGACTGACTGTAACTCATTACAAAATAACTTTTGTAACAGAGCCTGTCACTTTTAAGATTGCACTTGTACTGTGGGATTATGCGTCTCGGATACAGCAGCTGCAAGTAGTGAGGTCCACCTCTCCAGGCCATGTTCAGCGTGCTGGGTGGCATGTCTGCGTTCTTTTCTGTGCCTGACTGCATCAAGCCCTAGCTTTCAGGTCTGTTTGCTCCGTGGATCTGATCTGCAGATGCCTTGGAGTGTTTGCTAACGAAGACTCTGTACTTCTGGCTCACGTGTAACACTGTTCAGTCAGTAAGATGGATCCCATGATTGGAGATAGCGTATGTCACTTTTCATCAGACCAAAATCAGCTGCGCGTCCCATCCCAGGTTCTTACTGAGGGCAACTTAAGGCTTTCGTTTTCATATGTATTGCACTTTCATTTATATTTTTCTCTTTGATTAGGTTATACAGTGTAAGTGAAATGTAAACACTTGCTTCTTGAGAGGCAAGATACTGTCCATTGGTGTCCCAACCATTCCTCCCAGCATACCACCCAAAACAGAGCTTTCTACTTCCTTAATTAAAAGATTACTGAATTAAGTGACTTGGCTTCCAGCAAAACTGGGGGAATGGAAATCTCTGGTAAGAGACAGGAACAAGCCCTGAGGACAGGAAAAAACCTAAAGCAAATCTGTTGCATATGAAGAAAGTTTTTGTTCCCTGGCTGATCTGCTTGACGAGGTTCCCCACCCGTTCTCATCCTGCCCACCCGGGAAGTTTGTCCCCTCCCTTGTGTTGAATTCCTGGAGGACAGGAGAGGTGCCCGAGGACTGGAGAAAGGCCAATGTCACTCCAATCTTCAAAAAGGGCAAGAAGGAGGACCCAGGGAA